>LXNJ01000183.1_pt1 | contig 46181 bp, 39 predicted proteins | sample 809081 | NCBI WGS metagenome assembly LXNJ01 (sample SAMN04870510, study PRJNA318959) | sponge metagenome | biome: sponge; feature: marine sponge reef; material: water | host: Petrosia ficiformis | place: Greece: Milos, Mediterranean Sea | collected 2013-05-29 | depth 5-7 m | reverse complement strand
GACGATGGCGGTGTCCTTCCCGTCCGCGATCAGGTCGCGCACTTCCATCCAGGTGAGATCCTCGATGAAGACGCTGTCCCGAATCGGAATCGGACGTGGTTTGTCGGGCTCCGGACTCTGGGCGAATCCCAGAATCGGCATCCCCACGGAAACGACGAGTGCGGTGAGTAAGGTGCGCATGACCTGAAATCTCCTTCGACAGTTGCGTCGGGATGAACGGTTAACAGCCTGTGGTGAAACCCGCGTTAGCGCCGAGGCCCCCACCGGGAGAACTGGGGGCGAGGCGCCCGGCTGACAAGGCGCGTGAGGTCGCAAATACTGGGTGTATTTCGGCCGAAACGCAACGATGAGCGCCGCAAAGCGGCGCGGTTCAGCCGGGATGGATCGCACGTCGAACGCCACGGGGGTTTTGCCACAGGCTGTTAGACGCTCAGCCCGGGATTGATGACCTTATCGCGATAGTCCTCGCCGGGCATCGGGACCACCCGGCAGGCCTCGTGGAGCAGCGACACTCCGCGCGCCGTGATCTGGTCCGCGAGCGTCGCTTGCTTGGCCGCCTGCAGCGGAAAAGCCGTCGTGCAGATCAGGAAGCGGTCCCCAAGGATGCATCGATTCAGGAGGTAAAGGAACCGCTCCTGCACCCGCCGGTCCCACCCCGTGTCGGCGCCCAGTTGGTCGAGGACCACGATCTCGGCGCGCATGACCGCCGCGAAGCGGCGCTCGTCGACCAGCAGGGGGTCGTTCCACACCCGCTGGACCTCCCGGAGCAGGCGCGGCACGTACTCGAAGCGCGCATTGACCGAGATCCCCCGTTCGAGGAGGAGGTGGCGGAGAAGGGACACCGCGAGGTGGGTCTTGCCGACCCCGGCCGGCCCGGTAAGCAGCAGTCCCGACTTCACGTCGGGAAACGAGTCGGCCCACTTGTACACGGTCTGCCTGGCGCGCTCCAGGGCGGGCGACACCTTGAAGAAGTAGTCGAAACGCGCGCGCTCGCAAAAGAAGGGCGGAACCCCGATGTCCTCGAGCCGGACGGGGGTGTGCACCGCATCCCGGCAACCGCAGGCCACCACGGCTTCTGATCCGTCCGCGCGGGAAGCGGGTTTCCAGCCGGTATCGCCGCATTCGGGACAGGTCTGGACTGCTGGCAAGGGCGCTCCTTCTCAGGCCGACCCGGGACCGGGGCCATTCCTCCCGGCCGGCCGCTTCATTGTTTCGGCCAGTATCCTATGTTCCGGTCGTTTCCTACGAACTTCGGGACCCGGACGACGAGGCTTCGGCGTCCGCGCCCGAGCCGGCCGGGACGATGTCCCGGCGGGGAAGCCGCACCAGCGCGTTCCTGGCGCGCTCGCTCAGCGCATTCTCCTCCCGCGACAGTTCCCGGTGGATGAACTCGGTGAACTGCGTGATCTCGTGCTGCATGCGCTGCATCTTCCCCCGCATGTTCAGGATGATGTCCACGCCGGCAAGATTCACTCCGAGTTCCCGGAGGTTGAGAATCGTCTGAAGCTGTTCGAGATCCTCGTCGGTGTAGACGCGGGTGTTCCCCTCGGTGCGCGATGGCCGGAGCAGCCCCTCCCGCTCGTAGAGGCGCAGGGTCTGCGGATGGATCCCGAACAGCTCGGCCACCGCGCTGATCATGTACACGCCCTTGCGGCGCTCGGCGCTCATCGTTTTTTCTCCCGGGACGAGGAGTTTGTCCCGGTAATGTCGTGAACACCGAGACAGTCGAGGCGCTCGGCTGACAAGGCGCGCGAGGGAGGAATAGCAGCGCTCTTTCGACCGAAGCGCAACGCAGAGCGAAGCGGTTCAGCCGAGATGCATCGACTGTCGAATGCCATGAGATTACCGGGACAGACTCCTTAACTCGAAAGCTTCTCACGGAGCGCCTCGCGGGGCGACTCCGGATAGCGCTGCTCCAACTCCCTGACCAGGTCGCGCGACCGGTCGTCCCGAATCTCGGGGATGTGGAGGCGCACTTCGAGGAACAGGTCGCCGCGGCCATCGCCACGGATCGAAGGAACCCCGCGCCCGGCGAGCCGCAGGCTCGTGCCCGGCTGGACTCCGGGCGGCAGCCGCACCACGACGTTCCCGGAGAGCGTCGGGACCTCGATGCGCCCGCCGAGCGTGGCCTCCGCGAGCGTCAGCGGCAGGGGACACACGAGGTTGTCCCCGCGGCGCTCAAGAACGGGATGGGGAGCCACTTCCACGTGCAGACGGAGATCTCCCGGCGGCTCCCCGGGAAGCCGTTCGTGCCCCTGTCCCTCGGCGACCACCGTCGCGCCATCGGCCACCCCGGCCGGCACCCGGGCCACAACCCGGACGGACCGGATCCGGCTGCCGCGTCCCCCGCAGGAGGAACAGGCGGTGTGGAACAGGAGCCCCTGCCCGCCGCAGCGCCGGCACCGACGGGCGAACACCATGTGCCCGTAGCGCCGGAGGCGCCGGCCGGCGCCGCCACAGGCGGTGCACTCGCGTCCCTGGGGGTTGCCGGCCCCAACCGGACGTTCGCCGCGTCCGCCGCAGGGGCCACAGGTCTCGCGCCGGTTCACCCGAAGCCGGACCTGCTTCCCCTCCAGTGAATCGACGAAGGAGATCCGTTCGCGCGCGTGGATGTCGGGGTCGGCTTCGGCGGATCCGGAATCGGATCCCTCCGAGCCACCGAAGATCTCGTGGAGCGCCCATTCCTCCTTCGCCGGTTCCTCGGCGAAGTCGAACCCGGCGAATCCGTAGTGGACGCGTTCGACCCGGGCCGGCGCCGGCTCGGCGCTCCCGTGCCGGTCGTACTCGGCCCGGCGCTCGGGGTCGCCGAGCACCTTGAAGGCCCGTTGAATCTTCCGGAAGCGTTCCTCGACGACGCGGTCGTTGGGATTCAGGTCCGGATGCAGCCGCCGGGCAAGCCGCCGGTACGCCTGACGAATCCGCAGGACGTCCGCGTCGCGCCCGACCCCCAGGACCGCGTAGTAGTCGGCGGGCGGGGGCACAGGCTCCTGAGTTGGCGATCAGGTCAGTTCTCGCCCACGACCTCCGCATCGATGATGTCGTCGGCGGCGCCGTTGCCCTTGCGCTTGCCTCCGCCCGGCGGAGGCGGGGGCGGCGGCGCAGCGGCCGGATCCTGGGCGGCGCCGTCAGCGTCGGAAGTCTTCTTGTACATGACTTCCGCCAGCCGGTGGCTCGCCTTCTCCACCTCGGAACGCGCCGTCCGGAGCCGTTCCATGTCGCCGTCCGCAAGCGCGGCGCGGACCGTCGCCAGCGCCTTCTCGATCTCTTCGGCGTCCGAACTCTCGATCTTGTCGCGGTTCTCGTTCAGCGTCTTCTCGACCTGATGCGCCAGGGAGTCCGTCTCGTTGCGGAACTCGACTTCTTCCCTGCGCTTCTGGTCGGCCTCTTCGTTGGAGGCCGCTTCCGTCTTCATGGTCTCGATCTCTTCTTTCGAGAGCCCGCTCGAAGCCGTGATGGTGATCGCCTGTTCACGGCCCGTGGCCCGGTCCTTCGCCGAGACGTTGACGATGCCGTTCGCGTCGATGTCGAAGGACACCTCGATCTGCGGCACACCGCGGGGGGCCGGCGGGATGCCGACCAGGTTGAACTTTCCGAGAGTGCGGTTGTCCGCGGCCATGGAGCGCTCACCCTGGAGGACGTGCACTTCGACCTGCGTCTGGTTGTCGCTGGCGGTGGAGAAGACGTCGCTTGCCCGGTGCGGGATCGTGGTGTTGCGCTTGATGAGCTGGGTGAAGACGCCGCCCAGGGTCTCGATGCCGAGCGACAGCGGGGTGACGTCCAGCAGCAGCAGGTCCTTGACGTCGCCGCCGAGCACTCCGGCCTGGATCGCCGCGCCGAGGGCGACCACCTCGTCCGGATTCACGCCCTGGTGCGGGTCGGCTCCGAAGATCTCCTTGGCGAGCTCCTGAACCCGGGGAATCCGGGTCGAGCCTCCCACCAGCACGACCTCGTCGATCGATCCGTCCGCGAGGCCGGCATCCTCGAGCGCCTGCAGGCAGGGCTTGCGGGTGCGCTCGAGGAGATCGCCGATCAGGGCCTCGAGCCGCGCCCGCGACAGCGTGAGCGCCAGGTGCTTCGGACCGGAAGCGTCGGCGGTGATGAAGGGAAGGTTGATCTCGGTCTCGTGGGTCGTCGAGAGCTCGATCTTGGCCTTTTCGGCGGCATCCTTGAGTCGCTGCAGCGCCATCCGGTCGCCCGACAGGTCGATCCCGTCGGACTTCCTGAATTCGGCGACGATCCAGTCCATCACGCGCTTGTCGAGGTCGTCGCCGCCGAGATAGGTGTCGCCGTTCGTGGAACGGACCTCGACCACCCCCTCGCCGACTTCGAGAATCGAGATGTCGAAGGTCCCTCCTCCGAAGTCATACACCGCGATCTTTTCGCTCTTCTGCTTGTCGAGTCCGTAGGCGAGGGCGGCGGCGGTGGGTTCGTTGACGATGCGCACCACTTCCAGTCCGGCGATCTCGCCGGCGTCCTTGGTGGCCTGGCGCTGGGAGTCGTTGAAGTAGGCCGGCACCGTGATCACGGCCCGCTCGACGCTCTCGCCGAGGTGAGCCTCGGCCGAGGCCTTCATCTTCTGGAGCACCATCGCCGAGAGTCCCGGGGGCGTGTACTTGTTGCCGCCGAGCAGCACCTCGATGCCGCCGTCGTCCTTCCGGAGCACCTGATACGGAGCGGATTCCCGTTCGTCGCCGGCCTCGTCGAAACGGCGGCCCATGAACCGCTTGATGGAGAACACGGTGTTCGCCGCGTTCGTGATCGCCTGCCGCTTCGCGACTTCGCCCACCAGGCGCTCGCCGGACTTCGAAACGCCCACGACCGAAGCGGTGGTACGGCCCCCTTCGGCGTTCGGGATGATGGTGGGCTGTCCCCCCTCCATCACGGCGACCACCGAGTTGGTAGTCCCCAGATCAATACCGATGATCTTGCTCATGAACCTTCAGAACTCCTCGTGAAAACGGAACCGAGGGGCCCGAGAACCCCGGCCCTTAGTTAGCCCAAAGTATAAGATGTGAGTGATATCTTGTCAAGGCAGCAGAGGCGACCTGCCGCCACGGATTCCCGCGGGCGCCGCCCGGACCGCCCTGGGCGACGGCGCCGTCTTTCGCCTACGGCAGCAGTTCCCGGATGGCCGGCTCGAGGGTCTCCCGCTCCTGGAAGTTCACGAAATGGCGCATGATCGTGCCGTCGCGTGCGGCGAGGAACAGGGTCGGGAAGATGTTCACGTTCCCGAGCTCCGCCCGGTCCTCTTCCGTCAGGTGGATGTTCTCGAAGGTCACGCCGCCCTTGTCCTGGTGCGCCTGGCGGTCCGCATCCGTGTAGGGCAGCTTGAGGACCCGATCGGCGTTCAGCCCGACGATGGTGAGTCCTTCGTCAGCGAGATCCTGGTGAAGCGCCTGGAGCACCGGAGCGATCTGGACGCAGGGAGGGCAGTTGGTGAACCAGACGTAGACGAGCGTCGCGTCGTTCATCAGGTCGGCGACGGCGGTCTCGGCGCCCCCGAAGCTCTCTCCGGCGACCTCCGGAAGCGTGCGCCCTTCCCAGCCGGTGAGACTCCGGTCCACCGCGCGCGCGAAACGGTCGTCGGCGCGGATCATGTCCTCATCGATGGACACGAGGTTTCCGTCGCCGTCGCGGACCAGGAACTTCGGAACCCGCGGGTCGGACTCCATGATCCTGAGCACGATGTCGGCGGCCTCCTCGCCGTAGAGCGAGAACTGCCCCGTGATTTCGGCGAGGGTAGGCAGCCGGTCTTCCCGGCCTTCGAACTCGGCGATGAAAAGCGGCATGCGGAAGAAGACGTCGTTGAGGCGGTCAAGGGCCCGCTGTTCGTCGGGCGCCTGGAAGCGCTCGACGAGCGCCGACAGCAACAGGCGCTCCCCGGGTTGCAGCGTGTCCCGGACGTGTTCGAGGATGCGGCGCTCCGCATCCTGGGCCTCGGCGGAAACCGCGGCCGGAGGCGCAACGAGGAGAACGAGTGAAAGGAGGAGAAAGCGCATCCGTGAATTGTAGTTTCGTCCCGGGACACACGGCGCGGGGTGCCGGTTCGGGCGTCCGGTGGATAGACTCGACAGCCTCTTGCGCCTGTCAATAGTCCGCGGCCGGACGCCCCTGCGGCTCCCGTTCTGGTTTGCCCTCGCATGTCTCGGCGCCGGCTGCGCCAGCGAGCCTCTACCCGAAATTCCGGTGGTTCCGCTGGATGGCTGGTCGTATGTGGAGGACCAGGCGCCCGTCCCGGGTCCGGGGCTTTCCGAAGCGGCCGCGCGGGACGTGAGGGAGATCTGGGCGTTTGTCGTGGCGGGACGCCTGGGCGAGGCCGATCAGCGTCTCGCGCCGCTCCGGACCCGGGCTCCGGACGATCCGGGGGTCCTGTCGGCGGCCGGTTTCCTCGCCCTCCGCAGCGGAAACATCCCGGGAGCCGGGGAGTTCTTCGACCGGGCCCTCGCAGCCTCGCCCGGCGATGTCCTCGCTTCGCTGGGCGCCGTGCTCCTGGTTCTCGACAGCGGGGATCAGGAACTGCTCTTCGCCAAGCTCAGGCGGCTGTCCGAGCTGGACCCGGACGCTTCGGTGGTCTCCGAGCGGCTGCCGGGACTGGCGCTCGAGGTCGCGGAGAACCGGCTCTCCCGCGCCCGGGAACTGGCGCGGTCCAATGAACGGGATTCGTCGGTAGCGGCTGCGTACCGGGCGGCACTGGAGGCGATGCCCGATTCGGCGGACCTCTTCCTGGAGGCGGCGGAGGCCGCTCTCGCCGCCGGCGACCGCCCGAGCGCGCGCGAGTGGTTCGAAACCGTCGCCTCGAACCCCTCGGCAAGCAAACGGCAGATGTTGCTCGCTGGAGTGGCCGCCGCCGAACTGCTGGCCGATGAGCGCCGCTTTGCGGACAGCCTGACCCGGCTTGACGGAATCCTCGAGGATCCGGCGGTGCGCGGCTTCGCAGACCTCATGGACCGCGCCGCAGACCTCGAGCGACGACTCGAGGTCGCGAGGCTGTCGGAGCGCTACGAGCGGATTCGGGAAGCGGAGCGCGTCACCCGCGAGCAGCTCGCCGCGCTCCTCGCGGCCGAGATCGGAGAGCCCGATCGCGACCGCAACACGGACCCGGTGATCGCCATCGATCTCGAACGGAGTTGGGCCGCCAGCCTGATCCAGACGTCCGTCGGCGCCGGCTACCTCCGTCTCTATCCCGACCACACCTTCAAGCCGCAGGGTCTCGTGACCCGCGCCGAACTCGCGGAGTCGTTGGCCGCCGCGTTCGGAAAGTTCGATCCGGAGGCACTCAGGTCCGCCGCCGGCGACGCTTCGCACCTGGACCTCGGCGACGTGCCGCCCGACCACCGCTATCGCGACGTGATTGCCGTCGCGGTCCAGCTCGGCCTGCTCCGCGCTTCCAACGGCGGGGCGTTCCGGCCGCGCGCTTTCGCCTCCGGCGCGGAGGCGGTGCGCGCCGTCGGGATCCTCCGGGATCTGCTGGGCAGGTCCTGACCCGGGCGGCCGGCCGGACCGGCGCCGCTGTGGAGTCGAGGAGCGGAATCCGGTGCCGCGGCCCTCGCGGGCCGCGGGTGCCGGCTGAAGCCGGCGTTCCCGAGGAGTCTGCGCCGCTTTCTGCGGCCGAGACTCCTAACCGCGGTCCGAGACGTAGCGCCGGCCGGCCTGCATGAGCCGGACGAAGGATTCCTCGTCGTCGTCGTGGATCACGGCGGCAAGACGGGAAACGGCGGCGGCCAGGCTGTGGATGGCCGCCGGTCCGTGCGGGTTCCGCTGCTGGATCTCGTAGTAGAGGTGGGGGTTCTCCCGCGCCACGGCCGCCGCCACCCGTAGCTGCCGGTCGAACGTCACGCTCGACAGACGCGCGAGGCGGGGCGCCTGTTCTCCGCTCTCCTGAAGCGCAGTCAGAAAGGCCAGGTTCAGCGCGTGGGAGAGCCCGAGGACGTAGGCGATCAGGGGATCGTGCTCCGGCAGGGGCATTCGCAGGATCTCCGCCATCGTGCCCCCGAAGACGGCTGCCGCCTCCTCCGAGGCCCCGGGGTGGCCCACGTCCATCACCAGCACGTGGCAGCCGTGGAGCACGTGCGTGTCGGGGCCGAACATGGGATGCACCGAGGCGACCCGGCAGCCGCTTTCCGCGAGCGCCTGAAGCCCGCGGGTGAGCGGCGACTTGACGGACCCGATGTCGAAGATCAGGCCCTGCCTCCGCTCCGAGGCGATCCCCTCCAGCATGCCGGCGCTGATGTGGAGCGGCGCCGCCACCACGGTCAGCGCGAACTCGTCCGGGGTCTCGCGCCAGTCCACGGCGGCCGGAACGCCAGGCGGCCCCCCCGCGGGATCCGCCACCCGGACCTCATAGCCCTGCGCCGTCAGGAACCGGCAGAACCAGCGGCCCATGCGCCCCCCTCCGCCGATGACGAGCGCGGGCCGACCCGACCCCTGCCCCTCCGCCCGCAACCGGACGTCTTCCTGCCGGGCGAGCGCGGAGTGCATGAGCAGGCCCACCAGATCGGCGGCCAGATCTCCCGGGATTCCCCGGGCGGCCGCGTGAGTGCGGGCCCTCTCCACGACCCGCGCCTCCTGTTCGGGGTCGTGGATCGCGTGCCCGGCGGAGTGTTTGAGCCTCCCGATCGCGGCCGTGATCGCGTCCCGCCGCGCCCAGGCGTCCAGGATTTCCTCGTCCACCGCTTCGAGGGCGGCGCGCAGGGCGTCCAGGTCCATTCCCGAATGTTAGGGCTCGCGGGCAGGCCAGTGTCCCGAAACGGCGGCCGATTCAGTCTTCAGCGCCCGTACACTCATGGTGGAGGAGGACGAGCGGGGTGGATTCCGGGGCGGCGCCCGCAGAGCAGCACGTTCGCTACGAAGCCGACGATCGGCCACCGCTGCCGATCACCATCGGACTCGGACTCCAATACGCGCTGATCTCGGTGGCCAGCGTGGTGCTGGCGCCGACCATCATGATCAGCATCGCTGGCGGCAGCGACAGCTATCTCTCCTGGGCCGTTTGCACCGCGCTGTTCATCAGCGGCATCACCACCGCGATCCAGGCGCGCCGGGTAGGGCGCATCGGGGCGGGGTACATCCTGGTCATGGGCACCTCGTCCGCGTTCCTGGCGATCTGCATTTCCGCCCTCGAGCGAGGCGGTCCGGGGCTCCTCGCCAGCCTGATCATCGTCGCGGCCCTCTTCCAGTTCGCCCTGGCAGCCAAGATGTCCGTCCTGCGGCGCATCTTCACCCCGACGGTGGCCGGGACCGTGCTGATGCTCATTCCGGTGGACGTCGCGCCGGTGATCATCTCGAAGCTCACCGATGTGCCGGAAGGCGCGTCCGCGGCGGCGGCGCCGACCGTCGCCGCCGTGACCCTGCTGGTCACGGCCGGAATCGCGCTCCGTTCCTTCGGCGCCTGGCGGGTGTGGGCGCCAGCCCTCGGCATCGTCGCGGGATGCGTGGTGGGAGGCGTGGGCTTCGGCATCTACGACACTTCCCGGATCGCTGCCGCTTCGTGGGTGGGGCTTCCCGCGTTCGCGTATCCGGGGCTTGATCTCAGCTTCGGCCCCACGTTCTGGGCGCTGCTTCCCGCCTTCGTGCTGGTGACGCTGGTCGGAGCCATGGACACCCTCGGGGACGCCATCGCGATCCAGCGGGTGTCCTGGCGGAAGCCGCGCGCAATTGACTTCCGGTCCATCCAGGGCGCCCTGAACGCCGACGGAGTCGGCAACCTCCTCGCCGGCATCGCCGGCACGGTGCCGAACACCACCTACGGGAACAGCATCGCGGTCGCCGAACTGACGGGCATCGCCGCCCGCTCGGTGGGAGTCTGCGTGGGCGTCGTCTTTGCCCTGTTCGCGCTGCTGCCGAAGTTCGTGGCCGCGGTCATCGCGATTCCCGGACCGACGGTCGGTGCGTACTACCTGATCCTGGTCGCCCTGCTCTTCGTCCTGGGAGTCAAGATCATCATCCAGGACGGCCTCGACTCCCGCCGGAGCCTCGTGGTGGGACTGGCTTTCTGGATAGGGGTCGGGTTCAAGTTCGGCTGGATATTTCCCGAGTACTTCGAGGGTCCCTGGAGCGACCTGCTCGGAAACGGCATGACCGTGGGCGGTTTCACGGTGATACTCCTGAATCTGGTCGCCGAGTTCGGACGAAAGCGCCGCCTGCGGCTCGCGACCGCCCTCAACGAGGATGCCTTCGCCGAGGTCGACGGGGTGCTCTCGCGACTCGCCGCCGACCGCCGCTGGGACGAGCACATGGTTCGCCAGCTCCGGGCCGTGGGCGAGGAGACCCTCCATGTGCTGCTCCGGGACGGCGGGGACGCCCAGGGGGAACGGCGGCTGCTGCTCATCGCCGAGGGAGATGCCGGCCGCGCGGACCTGGAGTTCATCGCGGCGATGGACGACGCGAATCTCGAGGACCGGATGGCGATGCTGACCGAGGGAGCGGCCGGAACGCCCAGCGAAGAGGAGTTGCCGCTCCGGCTGCTCCGCCACTACGCCTCGTCGGTGCGGCACCAGCAGTACCACGACACGGACGTGGTGGCGGTCCGGGTGGACGCCTCCCCCTCCTCCCGGGCCTGACGGCCCGCGGAGGGTGCGGCGCCCGTCGAGTCCGGCCATTCATGGTAGGAAAAAGAGAGGATAGAATGTAATACGATGCGAATTACTTCCAAGGGTCAGGTCACGATCCCTCACCGTCTGCGGCGGGCCTTCGGCCTTCTGCCAAATACGGAGGTGATCTTCGAGGCCGGCGAAGACTGCGTCGTGCTGCGTTCTCGTCTGAGCCGGCGCGAACTCGTCCGGGAACGGCTTCGCCAGGCGCGCGGTGCCGGGACGGGCACGCGAACAACCGACGAAGTCATGCAGATGACGCGGGGAGATGACTGAGTGTTCCTGGTGGACACCAACGTGCTGCTCGATATCTCGACGGACGATCCCGTTTGGCGTCCCTGGTCGGAACGCACCCTGGAGGACGCTCTCGCCGAGGGCCGGGTTTCCATCAACCCGATCATCTACGCAGAGGTCGCCTTCGATTTCTCCGATTCGGCGACGCTGGATCGCTGGCTCCGGAATCTGGAGATCCGGCGATTGGAACTTCCCTACGAGGCGGGATTTCCGGTGTCGCGCGCCTATGGACGCTACCGGCGGGCAGGCGGATCGTGGCGTTCTCCGCTCCCCGACTTCTACATCGGCGCCCACGCGGCCGTGGCCGGGCTGACCCTGATCAGCCGTGACGCCGGCCGTTACCGGACCTGCTTCCCCTCGTTGCGCCTGCTCGAACCGCCTGCCGAAACCTGACCGGGACCGACGGCCGCCCGGACCGGCCGGTCAGCCTGATGCTCGAGCCCGCCGAGAACGTCCGGGGGACGGCGGCCCCGGAGGCGGGAATGTTCGCCGGCCGCCCGACTAAGATGGCCCCGCCCTCCGTGGTGACCCCTTGCTGCTCCCTTCCCGTTCCGACTTCCGCACGCTCGCCGCACAGGCGAACCTGATTCCCGTGCGGCGGGAGATCCTCGCCGACTGCGACACGCCGGTATCCACGTTCCTCCGGGTGGGGAATCGTGGCCCGGCGTTCCTGATGGAGTCCGTGGAGGGCGGCGAGAGCGTGGCCCGGTATTCGTTCTTGGGGTTCAAGCCGCGGCTCATCGTCGAGAGCCGCGGAACCGAAATCAGGCGCCGCTACCTGCGGGACGGCCGGGTCGAGACCAGCGAGAGCGCCGATCCCCTGTCGGCGCTCCGGGACATGCTCGCCGACGTGAACCCCGCAAACATCGAAGGGCTACCCCCCTTCCACGGCGGTTTCGTCGGCTATCTGGCCTACGACGCCGTCCGGCGTTTCGAACGCCTCCCGGACACCGTGGACGACTCACTCGCGCTTCCCGACGCAACCTTCATGTTGGCCGACCGCGTACTGGGCTTCGACCGGGCTCGCAACGTCATCCAGGTGGTGGTGAATGCCAGCGTTCCGGATGCGAGCCTCGCCGACCAGGCCTACGACGAGGCCCGGGCCCGGATCGAAACCATGGTCCAGGACATTCGCGCACCGCTCCCGTATCGGCTCGGCCTACCGGGAGGCCACGCCGGCCCGTTTCCCGAACCGGTTTCCAATACGAGCCGGGAGCGGTACCTGGAGATGGTGCGCCAGGCGAAGGACTACGTGGCCGCCGGCGACATCATCCAGGTCGTTCCTTCCCAGCGCTTCCAGACGCCGCTCACCGTCCATCCATTCGACTTCTACCGGGCCCTCCGGGTGGTGAACCCGTCTCCTTACATGTACTACCTCGACTTCGACGGTCTGGTGGTGGCCGGAGCATCTCCCGAGATGATGACCCGCACTGAAGACGGAGTGATCGAGACCCGCCCGATTGCCGGGACCCGGCCCCGCGGCCGCACTCCCGAGGACGACAGGACGTTGGCCGCCGAGCTGCTCGCCGACGAAAAGGAACTCGCCGAGCACCTGATGCTCGTGGACCTGGCGCGGAACGACATCGGCCGGGTGGCCGGCTACGGCCAGGTCAAGGTCGAGGACTTCATGAACATCGAGCGGTATTCGCACGTGATGCACATCGTGTCCCGGGTGCGGGGAGAACTCCGTCCCGGCATGGACGCCTTCGACGCGCTCCGCGCCACCTTTCCGGCCGGGACACTCTCCGGAGCCCCCAAGATTCGCGCCATGGAGATCATCGACGAATTGGAATCCCAGCGCCGGGGCGTCTACGGCGGGGCGGTGGGCTACTTCTCCTACAGCGGCGCCTCCGATACCGCCATCGCGATCCGGACGCTGGTCGCCAAGGACGGGGTTGGCTACTTCCAGTCCGGGGGTGGCGTGGTGGCGGACTCCGACCCCACAGCCGAGTACGACGAAAGCTGCAGCAAGGCGGACGCGGTGCTCGCCGCTCTCCGCATGGCCCACGAGGGCCTCGACTAGCGGCCGTCTGGACGATTGAGCATGACCTTCGTCCTCGACCTTCAAGCCCGTGGGGAAACCGCCCCGCTGTACGCATCCCTGGACAGACACATCGAATCCTTCGGTCGTCCCGCATGCGCGGCGGTTCTCCCACGGGCTGATGGTGCCAATCGCTACGCGATTCGCACCATCTTCTCCTGCGGGGAGGGAAAACCCCTCCCCGCGCCCCTCCCCCGCGGCGCTCCGCGCCGTGAACGAACGTTGGGCGACGCTTGATGACCTTCGTCCTCGACAACTACGACTCCTTCACTTTCGAGCCCGTGGAGGAACCGCCCCGCACGCGGCGCCGGGCAGCGGTCGCCCCGTCGCCGCCGCCCCGTAGGAGTGCGGGGCGCTTCCCCCACGGGCTGATGGTCCGAATCGCTACGCGATTCAACCCATCCTTTCCTGCGGGGAGGGGAAACCCCTCCCCGCACCCCTCCCCCGCGGCGCTTTGCGCCGCGAGTGTCCGCCCGGATACGCCTGCCGCCAACAGGCAACGGGACGATCGACCATGACCTTCGTCCTCGACAACTACGACTCCTTCACTTTCAACCTGGTGCAACTGCTGGGGGAGTTGGGGGCGCGGCCGGAGGTGTTTCGTAACGATGCCCTGACTCCGGCCGAGGTGCGGGACCTCCGGCCCGAACGGATCGTCATCTCCCCGGGGCCGTGTTCGCCCGAGAAAGCGGGCATTTCCGTGGACCTGGTGCGGGAACTGGCCGGCGAAATCCCCATCCTCGGGGTGTGCCTCGGCCACCAGTCCGTGGTTCAGGCGCTCGGCGGCCGGATCCGGCGCGCGCACCACCTGGTCCACGGCAAGACCTCCTCCGTGCGCCATAATGGCGAGGAACTGTTCGCCGGGCTGGAGAACCCCTTCGAGGCCACCCGCTATCACTCGCTGGTCGCCGACGATCCGCTACCTGCGGAACTTGAGGTGACCGCCCGCTCCGACGACCAGGAAGTCATGGGGCTGCGACACCGGAACGCACCGCTCTGGGGCGTACAGTTCCACCCCGAATCCATCCTGACGCCCGAAGGGCGCAAACTGCTACAGAACTTTCTCGACCTGACATGAAGACCCGCCCGCCCGACGCCACGATGGTGCTCATCCTGAACGCATGGGCAACCCAGCAGGAAATCAACCACCTCACGCGGCTGGTCGAGGAGAAGGCCCTCGAGTGGGCGCTCCATCCCGGAGAAGTCCGTAAACAGATTCACGTGCTTGGCGACCTTTCCCAGGAGACCGAAGCCGCCTGGCGCACCCAGCCCGGGGTGCAGCAGGTGTACGGGCTCGCCAAGCCCTACAAGCTCGCGAACAAGACGCACCGCAAGTCGAATACCCGCATCCCGATCGGAAGCCAGCAACTCGGCAGTAAGGACCTGGTCATCTTCGGCGGCCCCTGCGCCCTCGAGAGCGAGGAGCAGGGCATCACGTCGGCGCTGATGCTACGCGACCTGGGACTGGAGATCATGCGGGCCTCGGCGTTCAAGCCGCGCACCTCGCCGTATTCCTTCCAGGGGCTGGGAGTGGAGGGGCTCCACATCCTGAGCCGTATCCGGGAGCGGACCGGGATGCTCGTCGAGACCGAGGTTATGGACGTCCGGGACGTGGAGATCGCCGCGGAGCTCGTGGACGTAGTTCGGATCGGCGCGCGCAACATGCAGAACTTCGACCTCCTGAAGGAAGCGGGCCGGGTCCAGACGCCGGTGATCCTGAAACGGGGCATGGCGAACACCATCCGGGAGTTCCTGCTGGCGACCGAGTACATCCTGCAGGGCAACCCGAACGTGATCCTCTGCGAACGCGGGATCCGCTCTTTCGAGACGGCCTACCGCAACACCCTGGACGTGGGGGCGATTGCCGTGCTGAAGCAGGAAACCCACCTCCCGGTCATTGCCGATCCGAGCCACAGCGCCGGAAACAAGACGCTGGTGCCGGCGCTTTCCCTCGCCGCGGTCGCGGCGGGAGCGGACGGACTGCTCATCGAGGTGCACCCCAATCCCGCGGTGGCGCTCAGCGACGGGGATCAGTCGCTCTATCCGCATCAGTTCATGAACCTCATGGAGGACCTGCGGAAGGTGGGACGGGCGGTTGGCCGCCGGCTAGTGACGGGACGGACAGCGCGCGCCGCGTCCCAATGAAATTACGCGTTCCGGTGGAGGCGCCGGGACACGACGCGTCCTACGGGATCGCCATCGGCGCCGGGATACTCGAAGAGCTGTCGAGCTTCCTTCAAGACCGCTACCCCGGCCACCGGATCGCGGCGATCGGCGACGGGGCGGCGCTTCGGCGCCACGGCGCCCGGCTGCGCCAGGTGCTTCCCGAAGAAACGCCCGTGCTCGAAGTGCCGCCGGGAGAGGAATCCAAGTCCCGGGCCGAGAAAGAGCGTCTCGAAGACGAACTGCTCTCGCGCCGCCTGGGCCGTGACACGGTGGTCGTCGGGTTCGGCGGCGGCGTCGTCACCGACCTGGCGGGTTTCGTGGCCGCGACCTACCTCCGGGGAGTGCCGTTCATTGCCTGTCCCACGACGCTGCTCGCGGCGGTCGACGCCTCGGTAGGGGGCAAGACCGGGATCAACACCCCGCACGGGAAGAACCTGGTCGGGGTGATCCGGCAGCCGGCCGCCGTCTTCGCCGACACCCGCTTCCTCGAGACTCTCCCCGAGCCGGAGTTGCTGGGCGGGATCGCCGAGGCCCTCAAGATGGCCGCGACCAGCGATCCCGATCTCTTCGGCGAGATCGAGCGGAACATCCCGGCGCTGCACGCCCGCGAGGCCGCCGCCATGACCCGTCTCATCGCCGCGGCGGTCCGGATCAAGGCGGCGGTCGTCAGCGCGGACGAGCGGGAAAGCGGAATGCGCGAGGCGCTCAACTTCGGCCACACCATCGGCCACGGTCTCGAGCGCGCCACGGGATACCGCCTGGCGCACGGGGCCGCGGTGGCCATGGGAATGGTCGCGGAGAGCCGGATGGCGCTCCGGGCGGGATTCCTCGGGGCCGCGGCGGAGGCTCGCCTCCGCTCCCTCATCGAGTCCGTCGGGCTCTCGGCCCGGTCACCGGACGGGGTGGACCGCGAGCGCGTCCTGGCGGCGCTCGCGAGCGACAAGAAGGCGCGCGGCGGAAAACCGCGCTTCGTGGTGCTGGAGGACATCGGCCGGGTCCGCGACCGGGACGACCAGGGGCGGGCGGCCTATTCCTTTCCGCTGCCCGCCGAGGTGGTGGACGCGGGACTCCACGCCATCGGGCTTTGATCGAAATCGCCCCCGGGGCCGCGCCTCCCCGCGCTACGGTCCGGGTTCCCGGCAGCAAGTACGAGGCGAACCGGTTCCTGATCGCCGCCGCTCTCACCGAGGGCACCACCCGCCTCACGGGGCTGCCGGCGGGAGAAGACATCCGGGCCGCGATCGCCGCAGTGGCAGCGCTCGGCGGCGGCGCGGTCCCCCACGGAGACCTCCTCGAGATGAAGGGCGTTCCCGCGAGCGGGGGCGCGGACCCGTCCCGCGATGCAGCGAAGCCGAGGGAGGTTTCGGTGGGCGAGTCGGGGACGCTCCTGCGGTTCCTCACCGCCGCCGCGGCCACCGTTCCCGCACCCGTCGTCATCACCGGAAAGGGCCGCATTCCGAAGCGGCCGGTCGGGGGTCTGGTGGCGGCGCTCGAGACGCTCGGGGCGGACATCGAGACCACCGGCGGCGGCGCGCCGCTTACCGTGCGCTCAAGCCGGCTGAACGGCGGCACGACCCGGGTGGACGCCACCGAGAGCAGCCAGTTCGGCAGCGCGCTGCTCCTCGCCGCTCCCCGCGCCGCCGGCGCGGTGGTCATCGAGCTGGACGGCGCTCCGGTTTCGGCCTCCTATCTCGACCTCACCGTGAGCGTGATGGGCCGCTGCGGGGTCGAGGTCGAGCGGCCCGGGCCGGGGCGCTTCCGGGTCGGCGCCGGCGCGCGCTACCGGCCGGGCGACCACCGGATCTCGGGCGACTGGACCTCGGCCAGCTACTTTTTCGCGGCCGCCGCCCTGGCGCCGGGGCAGGTCACGGTGGAGGGACTCGACCCCGGGTCTCCCCAGGGTGAACGGGGCTTCGCCGCACTCCTGAGCCGGATGGGCTGTGGGGTGTCCGAGGAGACCTCGGAGGACGGCGTTCGGGTAACGGTCACCGGCGCCTCCCGCCTCCGCGGGATATCGGTGGACATGCGTTCCATGCCCGACACCGTCCCGACGCTGGCAGCGGTCGCGCCTTTCGCGGAGGGAACCACGGTCATTCGCGGCATCGGACACCTGCGGCTCAAGGAGAGCGACCGGATTGCCGCCCTCGCCGATGGGCTGGGCCGGCTCGGCGCCCGCGCGGTCCCCATGGATGACGGGCTCGCCGTCGAAACTCCGGCAAGCGGCCGGGCTCTTCGCCCGGCGCTCCTCGACTCGCACGGCGACCACCGGATCGCAATGGGACTGGCGCTGGCCGGACTCCGTCTGCCGGGCGTCCGCATCCGGAATCCGGAGGTGGTCGCCAAGTCGTTCCCGGGCTTCTGGGAGGCGCTTTCCGGGCTCGGGACGCGGGTGTCGGGCCGGTAGAGCGGTAAACAGCCTGTGGCAAAACCCGCGCGGCGTTCGACGGGCGATCCATCCCGGCTGAACCGCCCCCCCACCGGGAGAACTGGCGCGATGCGGCGCTCATCGTTGCGTTTCGGCCGAAATACACTCGGTATTCCGACCTCACGCGCCTTGTCAGCCGGGCGCCTCGCCCCCAGTTCTCCCGGTGGGGGCCTCGGCGCTCACCCGGGTTTCACCACAGGCAGTTAATGGCCTCGTCGGCATCCGGCGCCCGCGCCCGGTTTCCCAACGTGGTGCTGATCGGCGCCCGGGCCTCGGGGAAGAGCCGCGCCTCCCGGCGGCTCGCGGAGCGGACCGGCTGGACGCGCGTGAGTACCGATGAGCTCCTGGAATCCCGGGTCGGCCCGATTCCCGAGTTCGTCGAGCAGTTCGGCTGGGAGAGATTCCGGGAGGAAGAGAGCGCCGTGCTCGAGGGGCTCGCCGGCGAGCGGCTGATCGTGGACTGCGGCGGGGGAATCGTCGAGACGGCGGGCAACATCCGGCAGCTCGGCCAAATCGGAACCGTGTACTGGGTCCGCGCGCCGGCGGCGGTGCTCCGGGAGAGGCTCTCCCGGCCGAAACACCGCAAGCGCCGGCCGGCACTCCCGGGCATTCCTGCTGCCGAAGAGGTGGCGCTGGTGCTCGAACGCCGCACGCCGCTCTACCGCGAGGCCGCGGAATCCGACGCCTGGAGTACCGCTTCCCACCGCGAGGCGATCGTGGAGGCTGTCGAGACGCTGCTCGCGGCCCATTTCGGCCCGCCTCTCGCCCTGGTCGTGTCCGGCGGCACGGCATCCGAACTGCGCGCCGGCCTCGCCGTGGCCGATGCGGAGAGCGGGCCGCTGGACCTGATCGAGCTGCGGCTCGACGGTCTCGAAGCGCCGGGGCCGGTCGACTTGGGCAAGGTGTTCACGGACCTGCCCGACTCCCTTCTCTCGCGGCTGATCGCAACCGTTCGCCGGGGGAGCGAGGGCGGATCGTTCGTCGGAAGCGAGGACGAACGGCTTCGCCTCCTCGGCGAGGCCGGCCGGCTCGGCGCGGCCTACCTCGACCTGGAGTTCGAGGCGGACCGGGAAAGCGGCGGCGAAGCCGCCCGGCGCGTGCGCGAGGCGGCCCCGGAGGCGCGGCTGATCGCGTCGTTCCACGATCCGGACGGCGTGCCGCCGCATCTCGAAGCGCTCCCGGGCCGGATGGCCCCCATGCGGCCCGCGATCGCCAAGGTGGCGGTCTCCGCCGCCGGCTGGAGCGACGTGGATCGGGTCCACGAGCTGATTCGCTCCCAGGCTTCCGGGAAGACCCCCGTGATCGGGATCGCGATGGGGGAAGCGGGTGCCGCGCTGCGCGTCATCGCGGATTCGGCGGGCGCGGCGCTTTCCACCTACGCACCCCCGGAGGGCCTGCCCGCGGTTGCCCCCGGCCAACTCACGGCGCGGGACATCCGGTCCCGGCACCGGCGCTGGGGACGGCGCCTCCGCGCACCCGTCCCCGTCCACGGGGTGGTGGGCAGCCCCATCGGGCAGAGCCTCAGCCCACCCATGCACGAAGCGGCCTTTCGGCGGCTGGGAATCGAAGCGGCGTACCTCCGCTTCGACGTCCCGCCCGAGGAACTGGCCGGCTTCCTGATCGCCGCCCGGCTCAGCCGCGTGGGCGGGCTCAACGTCACCATTCCTCACAAGCGCGCCATCCTCCCCCTGCTCGACTCCCTCGACGACGACGCGCGCCGGATCGGTGCGGTGAATACCATCATCCCCATGAACGGCGGATTCGGGGGCGCCAACACGGACTGGATCGGGGCGACGCGGTCGCTCGAGGAAGTCACGGCGCTGTCCGGACGGCGCGTGACGGTCCTGGGAGCGGGCGGCTCCGCGCGGGCGGTCCTCTACGGCCTGGCCCGGGAAGGGGCGGAACCGGTCGTGATCTCGCGCGACGATCGGAAGGCGGCGGCCCTCGCCGACGAAATGGGAGTCGCGCACGCCCCGTTCGGCGCGTTGGGCCGGGCCGAGGGCGACATCCTGGTGAACACCACCCCGGTCGGGATGACGCCCGACCACGACGGATGTCCGGCTCCCGACCCGGCGATCGCCGCCCACGACGTCGTCTTCGACCTGGTGTTCCACCCGGAGCAAACCCTGCTGCTCCAGAAAGCGGCCGGGATGGGGAACCGAACCGTGCCGGGCCTCCGCATGCTCGTGCTGCAGGCCGCGGCCGCGTTTGAACGCTGGACCGGCCGTCCCGCCCCGGTGCAGGTGATGACGGACGCCGCCAGGAAGGCCCAAAGTGCCCGGTAGCTCGATCGGCCAGGCATTCCGGGTCACGACGTGGGGCGAATCCCACGGCCCCGCCATCGGAGTGGTGGTGGACGGCTGTCCGCCCCGGATCCCGCTCAGCGCAAGCGATGTCCAGGAAGAACTCGACCGCCGGCGTCCGGGGCAGAGCGGGCTCACCACGCCGCGCAAGGAAGCGGACCGGGTGGCCATCCAGTCAGGGTTGATCGCCGGCCAGACCACCGGGCACCCGATCGCGATGGTGGTTCAGAACAAGGACGCCCGGCCCGCCGACTACGAGGCGCTCAAGACGGTCTATCGGCCCAGCCATGCCGACTACACCTTCGAGGCGAAATACGGGATCCGGGATCCGAGCGGCGGCGGTCGTTCCTCGGCCCGCGTCACGGTGGGTCACGTCGCCGCGGGCGCGGTCGCGCGGCGCTTCCTCGAGGAACGCTTCGGCGTCGAATGCACCGCTTACGTCAAGCGCACGAAGGACATCGAGGCCGACGTCGACCCGGAGACCGTGACCCGCGGCGAGGTGGAGAGAACGCCGGTCCGGTGTCCGGATCCGGAGACGGCCTCCCGCATGGTGGAGCTGATCGAACGGACGCGGGACGCCCGGGACTCCCTCGGCGGGGTCGTCGAGTGTTCCGTGCGGGGCGTCCCCCCGGGACTCGGGGAGCCGGTTTTCGACAAGCTGGAGAGTGACCTCGCGAAGGCCATGCTGGCGATCAACGCCAGCAAGGGCTTCGAGATCGGCTCCGGGTTTGCCGGCACCCGCCTCTTCGGCAGCGAACACAACGACCGCTTCGTGATGAAGGACGGGCGGACGGCCACCGCGACGAACCGCGCGGGCGGCGTGCTGGGCGGCATCTCGACGGGGATGCCGATCGTCTTCCGGGTCGCGTTCAAGCCCACCTCGACCATCGGCAAGGCGCAACGCACGGTGGACTCGGAGGGGAAGGAAGTCACTCTGGCGACCAAAGGCCGGCACGATCCGTGCGTCCTTCCCCGCGCCGTCCCCATCGTGGAGGCCATGGCGTGCCTGGTGCTTGCGGACCACGCGCTCCGCCAGGCGGCGCTCAGGGGGCCGGAAACGGGGCAGCCGGCCTGAGTCGGGAGGGCGAATCCCGCGGTTCGAGAACCCCGAGCCGCGGGCGGCCCCGCCGCTATTGGCGAAAAGTGTCAAGTTATACTTGAAGCCATTCCATCCACCGGGGGCGGCTAGCTCAGCTGGGAGAGCGCGGCGTTCGCAATGCCGAGGTCACGGGTTCGATCCCCGTGCCGTCCACCACCGGGAGGGAGGCGAGGCAGACCCACCATGCGATCCGGCGCTCTCCTTCGGGCTCTCGTCCCGCTGATCTCACTGGGGGCGACGCTTGCCCTCGCGTCCGAAGCACCGGTGTCCCCTAACGCTCCGGATCCCGAAGCGGCCGCGCTCATCGAGAGCGTCGAGGCCTATCACCAGTCCCTGCCCCACTTCGAAGCCCGCTTCGAGCAGCGGTTTTCGCCGCGTATCTTCGGGCGCGACCGGGTGGAATCCGGCCGGTTGACGGTCAAGCGGCCGGCGCAGATGCGCTGGGACTACGAGGAACCGGAGACGAAGGTCTTCGTCAGCGACGGCAACAACACCTGGTTCCACGTACCCGCCGACCAGCAGGTGGTGGTGGGCGCATTCGGCAACGGCGGCGAGAGTACCGAAGGAGAAGCCGGCGGGCTGAATCCCCTCGAGCTGCTGACCGGAGACGCCACGATTCTCGATCACTTCGACGCGCTGCTCGGGGATGACGCGCCGGCTCCCGGGCTGCGCACGGTTACGCTCGTTCCAAGGCAAGCGGGTGGAGAAGTCACCTCGCTGTCGCTCACGGTCAGCGCCGAGAGCGGCCAGATCCAGGGAATCGAGTCCGAAGATCTGGAAGGGAACCGGACGACGTTCCGGTTCACAGACTTCCGGTTCGCCACGTCTCCCGATGACTCGCTGTTCACTTTCACCATCCCCCCGGGGACGGATGTGGTGACGGCATCCGACCTCCGCCCGTGATGTTCCGTAGAGGGAACCTCCGGGGTTTCCGCGTTCCCGTGCTCCTGCTGGCCGCCGTCGTCGCCGGCTGCGCCACGAGCCGCCACTTCACTGCCGGAGAGACCGCGGAGCGTCTTGGCCGTTACGACGAAGCCGTGGTCCACTACGCCCGGGCGGTGGCGGAAGACCCTGGCGACGCGGCGGCCCGGCTCTCGTTGACCCGGGCCAAGGTGCGGGCGGCCGAGGACCACGCCCGGGAGGCGGAGCGCCTCGCCGCGCTCAGGGACTACGCGGGGGCGGAAGACGCCCTGCGGGCGGCGATCATCCTGGCTCCGGACGAGACGACCTACCGGGAGCGGCTGGCGGTGATCCAGGCAGCCGTGGAGGACCAGGCCGAGGAAGCGAGAGCGCTGACGCTCGCCGAGTTGAAGGAAGAGGCGCTGACGCGTCCGCTCGGACTCGACGTCCCGGAGAGCGCCCGGGCTCCCGCCAGCTTCGTGTTCCGGGAGGCGAGCCTTCGCTACGTCCTGCTGACGCTCGGGGAGATCGCCGGAGTGAATGTCGCCTTCGACGAGGACTTCGTGGATCAGACGGTCTCGATCGAGGCCGAGGAATCGACCTTCGAGGACGCGATCCGCAGCCTGACCGAGACCACCGGACACTTCTTCCGGGTCGAGTCGCCCCACCTCATCACGGTCGTCCCCGACACCCAGAACAAGCGTCTCCAGTACGAGCAGCAGATCGCTCAGACCTTCTACCTCTCGTCGGCGGACCTCATCCAGACCGCGGACACCCTGCGCATCGTGCTGGGAATCCGGCAGATCGCCCAGCACGAGGGGACGAACTCCATCACCATGGTGGACACCTGGGAGCAGGTCCGCTCGGCCCAGCGCATCATCGAGGCGCTCGACCGGAGTCCCGCCGAAGTGGTGGTGGACGTGGAACTCATGGAGGTGAACCGGACCCACCTGGAGCAGTACGGGATTCCCCTGCTCTCGCCCCAGACCGAGGGGCAAGGCATCTCGGTAGCGCTCACCCCCCGTCTCGACACCGTCCTCGACAACCCCTACGAACGCGGGAACCTCCAGATCGCGGGACTGCCGGGCGCGATCCTGAATCTGGTCCGCGCCGACACCGACACCCACGTGCTGGCCAACCCGCAGTTGCGCGCCTCCGACGGGAAGACCGCCATCGCCGACTTCGGCGAACGGGTACCGGTCCCGGTGACCACCTTCGCGCCGATCGCGACCGGGGGATTGGCCCAGCAGCCCACCACGACCTTCGAGTACGAAAACGTGGGGGTCAGCATCGAAGTACTCCCGCGAATCCACCACGACGACAGCGTGACGCTCGAGATCAAGGTGCGTCTCGACAACGTGTCGGGCACCGGGTATTCCGGGCTGCCGACCTTCGGGAACCGGAACGTCGAGACCACCCTCCGCCTGCGGAACGGCGAGACCAGCATGATCGCCGGCCTCATCCGTCAGGAGGACCGGAGCAGCCTGAGCGGTCTGCCCGGAGTCGCCGACATCCCGGTGATCGGGAGGTTGTTCGGGCAGAACTCCGACAACCTGACGGAGTCCGACATCATCCTCACCATCACCCCGAGAATCGCGCGGCGCGCCGACCTCGACCGGGAGACGCTCCTGCCCCACATCGTGAGGCGGTAGAGGCGCCCCACCCTTCTCGCCCGGCTATCCCTGAACGAGCGTCGCAGCCAGTTCGGGTACGCCCCCGAACTGGCCATTCGAGAGGAACAGGAAGACGGTCTTTTCGTCTCCGCCGGCAAGGTCGCCCACCCGGTTGAGAAGCGCCGAATGATCGCCCGGCACGTCGGCGGAAACGCCTTCCGAAGCCAGGTCCCGGGCCAGCCGTTCGAGATCGAGCGAAGCGGTTCCCGGTAGCCGGCGCCCGCGGCGCTCGCCGGCCGGCGACGCCAGCAGGACCCGATCGGCCGACCGGAGCGCCGCGGCGAAGCGGTCCTGGAAGACGGCGCTGCGGGACGTGAAGGAGCGCGGTTCGAAGACCGCCACCAGGCGCGCGCCGGGCCAGCGCCGGGCGCCCGCCTCGAGCACCGCCTCGACCGCGGTGGGGTGGTGCGCGAAATCCCGGACCACCAGCACCCGCCCGTCCGGGCTCGCGGCGAGCTGCTGGAGCCGGCGCTCCACCCCGGAGAACTCGTGGACCGCTTCGCGGATCGCTTCCCACTCGACCCCGAGCCAGGTCGCGGTGGCGGCCGCCGCCAGGACGTTCCGCGCGGCGGCGCGTCCCCAGAAACGGCCCTCGAGGGACGGCCGCGCCACGCCGTGAAACGCCGCCCCGAGGCGGCTTCCGGAGGGGCCGCTCGACTGGATGGCGGCGACCCAGTCGGCCGCGATCTCCTTCCCGGCGGGGACCGAGAACGTCTCCACCGTCGTGTGGGCGGCCTCAGCGAGTTCGCCGGCCGCCGGCGAATCGGCGCCGAGAAGGAGCAGGCCGCGGCGGGGAGGCAATCGGGCCAGAAAAGAGAACTGCCGCCGGACCGCCGCGAAGTCGGGATAGATGTCCGCGTGGTCGAACTCGACGTTGCCGATGATGGCCACCTCCGGGAGGTAGTGCAGGAACTTGGGTCCCTTGTCCCAGTACGCGGTGTCGTACTCGTCCCCCTCGACGACGAAGGGCTTGCCGGCGGCGCCCAGGGCGAAACTTCCTCCGAGACCCTTCGCCACTCCGCCCACAAGGAACCCGGCGTCGAGTCCCGAAGTCCGCAGGATCCAGGCGAGCAGCGAGGTCGTGGTGGTCTTTCCGTGGGTTCCCGCAACCACGACCGGCGCCCGCTGCCGAAGGACCAGTTCCCGGAGCGTTTCCGGGAAGGAAACGAGCGGCAGCCGGCGGTCCAGCGCCGCCTCGAGCTCCGGGTTTCCGCGCGAGATCGCGTTACCGACGACGACCGCGCGGCATTCGTCCGGGAGATTCCCGGGCGCGAAGGGGGTCCGAACCTCGATTCCCTCGCGTTCCAGAACCGTGGACATCGGGGGGTAGGCCCCCTGGTCGGACCCGCTCACCCGGTAGCCGAGCCGGGTCAGCAGCCCCGCGAGCGAGGCCATCGCCGTTCCCGCGATTCCCAGCACGTGCAGACGGTCACCCGGCTGGAGTCCCCGGATCACGCCACCGCGCCCTCCAGCAGCGTCAGTCCGTCCGCGTCCATGCGGGCCCTGACCCCGAACGGCGCCGTGCGGCAGGGATCCAGGTCGGTGTGACCCGTCGCAAAACCGAAGGCGACGGGGACTTCGAACCGCTCGCTCAGGCGGGCCAGGAGTTCCGCCGTCGTGTATCCCTGATCCGGATGCTGGGTGCAGCCGGGCATCTGGCCGAAGACGATGCCCTTCATCCCGTCGAGCAATCCGGCGAGCGAGAGTTGGGTCAGCATCCGCTCGAGCTGGTACGGCTTGACGGAAATGTCCTCGAGGACGGCGATCGCTCCCCGGAACGAGATCGCGAACGGGGTTCCCGCGAGCGCGGCCAGAATCGAGAGGCAGCCCCCCCGCAGCACCCCTTCGGCGCGGCCCGGATGGAGGATTTCCGCATCCCGCCATGCCAGTCCGAACCCGGGCTCTCGGGCCCGCAACAGGCTGAGGGTCTCCTCCGCATCCCAGCGCGAGGGACCGCGGGCGATCTGCTGCGCCACCATCGGGCCGTGGAAGGAAGCGATCCCTGCCCCGGACCAGAGCGCCAGCAGGGCGGTCAGGTCGCTCCCTCCGAGGATCGCCTTGGGGTGTTCGCGAATCCGCTCCGGCGGAATGTGGCGAAGCAGATCGAGGCAGCCGTATCCCCCGCGGGCGCCGAAGATGGCGCTCACCTCCTCATCCTCGAGCAACTCGAGGAGGTCCGCGGTGCGCTCGGCGGCAGACCCGGCGGTGTACCCGCTCCGCTTCAGCAGGTGCCGGGAGCGGCGGGGCACGAGTCCGACGCGACGGAGCTCGGCTTCACCGGCTTCAAGCCAGGGAAGCTGCACCGGGCTCGCCGGCGCCAGGATCCCCACGGTGGCGCCGGGAAGGACCGCCCGAGGTTTCATGGCCGTCAACGGAAGAACAGGACGGCGGCCAGGACGCCGAGCGAGACCACGACCACGGCCAGCACCCGCAGCCGCGTTCGTCGGGGTTCTCCGGGGAGTGGTCCAGCGACGTAAAGGGGCGGCGGGGCGGCCGGCGGCCACGGCGCCGCGTCCCCCTCGGGTGTTTCGGCGGTCCCGGCAGCTTCGGCAGAATCTCCCTCATCCTCTCCCGCCTGCCCGGAAACTTCGGGTCCGGACCCCTCGTCACGGTCGGGGAGCGCCGTCCCGCGCTCCGGCGCATCCGCAGCGCCGCTGGACTCGATTCGGCAGCGGGCGCCGCCGAAGAGCAGGACGTCCCCCGGGTGGATGCGTACGCGGGTGGGCACGGGAGCTCCGTTGACGCGGCTCTGGTTGGTGCTCTCCAGATCTTCCAGGTGCAGTGCGACGTCGCGCAGCACCAACCGCGCGTGCCGGCGGCTCACGAAGATGTCGTCGAGCCGGACCGAGCACTCGGGGGCGCGGCCGAGGATGGTTTCCCGGTTCCGGATTTCGTACCGCACCGGGGGGTCGAGGCGTTCTCCCGGCGTCGTGCCGGACCGGACGTTCTCCACCACGAGCGCGTAGAGCGCTGGCGTCGGACCGGAGTTCACCGGCGCTCCCCGACTCCGTTCACGCGATCCCCCTCACTGCGCCGTTGCCAGCCTACGGAAAGCGAGTGGGGCGAGGAGGGGGCCGTCGTGGGTTACCAGGGTGGCGCCGGGCGCCGCGGCAGCGGCCTCGAACGCCTGCGCGGCCCGCGCCCGTTCTCCAAGCGCCTCGAGGGCGAGCGCCCGATAGTAGAGGACGGTTCCCTCACCGATTCCCGCACCCGTCGGGGCCCGCACGTCGGCCAGGTACCGGACCAGGGCGCGCTCCGGATCGCCCAGGAGAATCCAGCAGATTCCCGCCTCCAACTGTCGGGTCGCATCGCTCCTGCCTCTGGCGAAGTCCGCTTCCAACTCGACGAGGCGCCGGTTGCACTGCCCCGCCGACAGGGACGGAAGCACGGGCGTTTCGGAGAGTACGAGGCGCAACTGCCGCTCGGCGCCCTCGCGTCGCACGACGAGGTCGATCGTGGTGTCCGGCGACTCGCCGGCGACCAGCTCGGCGAGCCCGAGTTCGTCGGACAGGAGGCGGCCCTCCACCTCACGAAGCTCGTCTCCCGGTTCCACTCCGGCCAGGACCGCCGGACCGGCCGGATGGACACTGGTGACGCGCAGTCCACGCGCACCGTTCTCCGCGCCTGAATTCGCGAGCGCCACCGCCGTCATTCCGGTCCAGGGACGGCGCCGCGTCGGTGGCTCGAGGAGCCGCTCGGCCGCGGCGCCCGCGGTTGCCGGGGCAAAACGATCGAACGGAGCTGCATCCGGCATTCCGGATCCCGCGGCCAGGAACTCGACCTGCGCCGGTCCGGCGCCCGGCTCCGGCAGCCGCACCCGCACCCGCGCCTGGACGTCGGAGTCGTCCGTCTCGTCCACGACGAAGTAGTCGTCGCGCGCCTCGAGCACCCGGCGGACCGCGCGGTCGGCGTCGGAAGCGCCTTCCGGCTCGCTCGGCGTCATGGCGAGCACGGGAAGGACCTCACACGAAACGGCGGTGCGGGAGCCTCTCGAGACGGTGAAGGACCGGGCGCAGCGACCGGCGGGATGCCGGATCTCGACCTCGTGCTCCCCCGAACACATCGCCGAGAACGAGAGCGGCGTTACCCCGCGCTCCTCGCCGTCGAGCACCACCGTCGCGCCACCGGGTTCGCTCTCGATCCGGAGGCCTCCGGTGGAGGGGCGCAGCCGCACGAACCGCGGCAGGTAATCGCGGGCCTCGTCGGCGTGGAACGTGAACCGGGACGGGGTCCGGCAGGGCCCTTCCAGGGTGATCTCGTTGGCTCCGGTCTCCAGATTGCCGAGCTGCAGGGGCGCCGAAAACTCGTCGCGCGCAAAGCGCGGCGGGACCAGGGGCCGGAGATTCTCGGGAAGGCTTCCGCCCGTGACGCCCGCGACGCGGCCTCCCACCCGCACGGTGACTCCCGCCGGCGAGGTGATCACGGAGAGCACCGGACGGCTGCGCTCCATCTCGTGCTCGATCGAGATCATCTCACCCGCCAGCACCTCGCGCCGCGGCTCGGAATAGACCGTGAATCCGGGCCGCTCCAGCCGGATCGTCAGGAGCCCCGCAAACACCGGCCGCCCGGTCAGGGGCGTGGCGCCGACCGGCTCGTCCTCGACGAACACGGTGACTCCGGCAGGTTCGGTCAACACGGTGAGATAGGCGAGCAACTCGCCGCGCTGCTGCTCGAAGAGATCGAGCACCGCGGGAGAGAGGCCGGCGACATCGAGTCGCCACGTCGGATCCGCCAGGAGCAGCAGGCGAAGATCGTCCGAGGCCTGCTCCCGAGACTCGCGGGTCACGTGCGCTCGGGCGCGGTACTCGAGGGCTCGCAGGAAGAGCTCCGTTTCGATCTCCGGTAGACGTCCTTCCCGGTCGCGCGCCGCATCCAGTTGGTCCAGGATCGCGGTCAGCGCCAGCACGGCCTCCACCGCCAGATCGGGATCGGCCGTCTGCGGCCGGAGCGTTCGCAGGTTACCGGCGATGGCGACCGCATCGGCCGACGCCATCTCCTGCGCCGCGGTTCCGGCCGGAGGAAACGCGAACAGGACCGCGACCATCGCGGCCCAGGCCGGAACGAATCTCATCCCGCGCTACCGGAGCACGGCCACGGCGCGCGTGGATTCGTCAAGGATGTAGAGCACACCGTCGGGACCCACGTCGAGCGATATTGGCCGGCGAACCGAGCCCCCCGACCACTCGTCTCCTTCAAGCCGTACGAGCGGGTTGAGGTCCCGGTCGAATACGCCGAGCGTCGGGCCGTCACGGTCCAGTACGAAGAAGTTGCCCAGAGCGTCGAAGGCCATGTCCACGGGTTCCCGGAAACCGGAATCGCGGGTGAGGTGGAAGACCCGCCGGCCCTCGACGTCGAAGGCGAGAACCCCCTGCCGGTCTTCGACAACGATGAGATGTCCCGCGGGATGCCGCTCGATGCGATGCACCTCGTCCAGCCGGGGATGAGGCACCCGTCCCAGATAGAGGCCCGACCGCGCAAACCGGAACACCCCTTTCTCCCGGTCGTCCCACACCCAGTAGCCCTCGGGAGTGACGGTGACGGCGCGAATGCGGCGGAGGGGCTCCGGGCCGTTCTCGAGGCGCAGCGTCATCACATTGCCGCCGACAATCAGCGCGTCGTCCACTGCCACCACCGGGATGGCCGCGCCGCCGCCGGCCGTTCCGTCAGGGGCGTAGACGAAATCCCAGGGGTCCTCGACTCCGATGGCTCCTTCGAACGCCCCCTCCGGCGTGAACGTCTGCAACTCGTCGGTGTCCCGGTCGAGAACGTGGAGATTCCCTCCCGCGAAGCGCACGCGGCGCGGCCGGTCCAGCCGCTGCGGAGGCTGGATTGCCCCCGCGAAGCGCCAGACGGGATCCCCCGGCGACCGGTAGCGGGAGATGAGGGTGGCGAGTTCCCGGGCTTCTTCCGCCAGTTCCGATGCGGAATCGTCCGCACCCTCGTTCCCGGCGGGCGCGGCGTCGGACGCCGCCTCCTCCCGGATCACCCGCAGAAGGTCGGCGCGAAGCCCGGCCACCTCCCCGAAAGCGGCGGACGCCTCGCCCATCCGCGCGAGGGTGCGGGCGAGCAGGAGGCGGGCGCGGAAACGCCCGGCGGCGGACGCCGGGGCGGAGCCCGTTTCGTGGAGCGCCGAGAGCAACGCCCCCGCGGCGGTCCGGTCATCCATGAAGTCGGACGCGATCACCGCGATCCCGGTGAGCGCCGCGAAGGACCAGGGAGAGCCGGCGGAGCCCGCGGCGGTCAGCGTCCGTTCAAACTCGGCCTGGGCATCGTCGGGGCGCGGCGGGAGGCTTCGGATGGCGATCTCCCCCAGCAGCAGGTGCGCTCCGGGGATCGAATCGCCCGCCGGATACGACCGGAAGAGCCGATCCACCATCTCCTCGGCGGCTACTGGGTCTCCCTCGACATCGAAACGGTGCCGCGCGATGCGAAGCGCCGCGTCATCGGCGAGCCGGCTCCCCGGCATGGTGTCCAGGATGGCTTCAAAGTCGCGGAGGGCCTGTCCATGGCGTCCGCCCGCATAGAACTGCTCCGCACTCCGGAAACGCCGTTCGGCGGCACGTTCGAGCTGGGCTTCGGTTTGTGTCTGGGCAACGAGCGGCGGCACCACCGCAAACCCGATCAGAGCAGAAAGCCACGCCACGCGAGTGGTCATGAAGCGGACCACGTCAGTTTACTGCCGCGGAGCGGGCGACGAACGCACGAGCCCGGCCGGCGTCACGGAACGAACGGATCGCCGCGAAACCGGAGGCCCCAACACCGCGAAGGAGGTCGAGGTTTCGAGGTTCCAGCCCGCCGACGATCCAAACGGGAATCCGGAGCTCCCGACAGGTCTCCCGAAAGACGTCCGGCGGCAGGGGGCGCTTTCCGCCAGTGGGTGCAACGGGTCCCAGGACTACGTAGTCCGCCCCTTCCCGTTCGGCGGCAACCGCCGCTTCCAACCCGTGGACCGAGCGGCCGATGAGGAGACGGCCCCGGGGAAAGCGGGAGCGGACCGCCGCCACCGGGAATCCGGCCTCCGGTAGATGGACACCGGCTACCGGAAACGTGGCGGCCAGCGCCAGCCGATCGTTCACGATGGTGCGCGCGAGGACCTCCGGGGCTCGGGAAGCGAGGCATTCCAGGAACCGTTCGAACTCCCGATCCGAAGCCTCCCGGTCGCGCAACTGAAACCAGTCCACTCCGAGCCGCCTCAGCTCGCGGAGATGGTCCGCCGGGAGACCGCGGAGAGCGGAGATCGCGCAGCACACGGGGCGGTCCGGCGATCCGAGGCGGAGTGAGTCACTCGCGGAGGAAGTGGCAACGGGAGCCAAACGGGATCACCAGGTGGCGGCGAAAGTCCTACCGCGTTCGTTCGCGGCACAAAGTGCCGCGGGGGTGGGGTGCGGGGAGGAGTTTCCCCTCCCCGCGAGAGCGGATGGCGCGGATCGCGGAGCACCGGCTCTCCCGGTGGGGGGCCGTGTCATCACCCCGTGGCACGAGCGTCCTGTGCGCAGAAGATGCCCCGAGTCCGGTGCGGCTACCGCACCGCCAGCGGCGCCGGGCGCTCGTGCCACGGGCTGTTAGCGCCGTTTCTCCCGCAGTCGGGCCGCCTTCCCCTTGCGTTTGCGGAGGAAATAGAGCTTGGCGCGCCGCACATGGTGGGAACGGACGACCTCCACCTTTGCCACCAGGGGCGAATGCAGTGGGAAGATCCGCTCGACCGCGACACCGAAGGATGTCTTGCGGACCGTGATCGTGCGGCGGTTTCCGCCGTGTTTCATCGCGATCAGGATTCCCTCGAAGATCTGGATCCGCTCCCGGTCTCCCTCGCGGATCGTGGCGTGGACCCGGACCGCGTCGCCGGGATGGAGATCCGGCCGGTCTGCCTTCAGATCGGCGGCCTCGAGTTCCCGAATGATCTCCGCCGCCGGTTTCACGCGCGTCGGCTCTTCCTCAGGCTCCATCGATACCGCCAGGGCGGTCTCTTCGGGAGTATCCACGGCCTCTTGCTCGCTCGCACTCATGATGATCTCTCCTTCGTATCCGGATTCGGTTTCGAGGCCGGTTCTCTTTGTCCGGCGAATGCCCGGAACAGGTCGGGCCGGCGGTTTCTGGTCAACTCGACCGACTGCTCCCGCCGGAACCGCCGAACGGCCTGGTGGTTCCCCGAAAGAAGAACCGGCGGCACTTCTTCGCCCCGGAAGACCGGCGGGCGGGTGTAGTGGGCGTGCTCCAGGAGCCCGGTCGCGAACGACTCCTGGACAACGGATTCGGAATCTCCGACGGCGCCGGGAATCAACCGGGTCACCGCGTCCACGACCACCATGGCGGCGACCTCGCCCCCGGAAAGTACGTAGTCGCCAACCGAGATCTCTTCCGCACCGGTGAGGCCGGTAAAGCGCTCGTCAACTCCCTCGTAGCGTCCGGCGACGAGCAGCAATCGCGACTCCCGCGCGAGTTCCGCGACCACCTCCTGGTCGAGCTGGCGGCCGCGCGGCGACAACAGGACGACCCGGGGATCCGCCGCGTCGAGCTCCCCGATCGCCTCCACCGCCTCGACGAGCGGTTCGACGCGCATGACCATGCCGGGCCCGCCGCCGTAAGGAGCGTCATCGGCGCGCTGGAAACGCCCTTCGGTCCAGTCGGTGAGCGCGTGGACCTCGATCTGGAGGAGGCCGGCCTGGCGCGCGCGCCGCACGATGCCGTGGTCGAACACCTCCCCGAACATGCCGGGAAGGAGACTCAGGATGTCAACGCGCATTGTCAGCAGCCTGTGGACAGAGTGACGTGAGCATCGAGACCGGCCCAGTTCTCCCGGTGGGGGCGGCGCACGGCTGACAAGGCGCGATTTGGGAGGAATACAAGCGTATGCCGACCGAATCGCAACGTAGAGCGCAGCGTTTCAGCCGGGATGCATCGCCGGTCGAATGCCGCGTGACTTTGTTCACAGGCTGCTCTCCGGGGCGTTGAGTCCGAGGAGACCGTCCGGAATGTCGAGAACGACCCGGCCGGCAGTCTCCCCGGTGGGCGGTTCGATGCGAACGCAAAGAGCTTCGACGAAGGGGATGAGGTCCTCCGACCCGTCCGGACGCCGCAGGACAAGGAGGCTGGGGCCCGCTGTATCGAGGGTGTCGACGATCTCGCCGAGGGGCGCGCCCTCCGCGGTCTCCGCCCGGCAACCGACGAGTTGGTCGGAGTAGTAGCGGCCCTCCGGCAACGCGGCGCGTTCCGCCTCGCCAATGCGGACTTCCATCGCCCGGAGTGTCTCGGCGGAGGTGATGTCGGTGACCCCGTCGAACCGGATCACCGGGCGTCCCTTGTGGATGCGCACGGACTCGAGAGCGCGGCGGGTCCCCGGCTCACCCGGAGGGCCGACATCGGCGCTCTCGATCTCGAAGAAACGGCCGGGATCGTCCGTCAACGGTTCGACGACGACCTCTCCGCGGCGGCCGAACGGCCGGGCAACCGCACCGATGACGACATCGGCCGGGGCGTCCCCGCGGGCGCCCGCGGAGAAACCGGCCGGAGCCCCGCCCTGCCGGCCGGACCCGTCTAACCGAGTCTTTGGCCGAGCCTTTGGCGGAGTCTTTGGCCGGGACCCGGATGCCAGTGCGCCAGAAGCCATTCTCGTCTTTGTCTCCTGGTCACGTCTACCGGGGGCGCGGGGGCTGTTTGCTGGTCCTGTGTGCTCTTGATCTGCGGGCGGGAATCGCCCGAACCCGGGGACCTGACCGAAAGGCCGCCACCCGGATCTCCGGAGGCCGGACGACCGCCTCCGGCGGCCGGCCTGCTATCAGGATTCGGCGGAGGCTCCGGTGTCTCCGGACCCGTTTTGCTCAGATTGGTTCTCTTCAACCTCGGCCGGCTCGGCAAGCACGTCCTTCAGAAAGCTCTTGACCGTGAGACTCGGCTTCGCACCGTGCCCGAGCCAGTAACGCGCGCGGTCGGCCTTGATGTGCAACCGACCCTCGGCGTCGTTGGGCATCCGGGGGTGGTAGTAGCCGAGTGTCTCCACGATGCGGCCGACCCGTCCGTGCACCGAATCGGATACGACCACCCGGAAATGGGCATCGCGCTTCCGCCCGGTGCGGGCAAGCCTGATGTTCAACACGGAGAGAGCCTCGATTCTGAAGAAAACCGCTGCCGGCGGCCAATCTGAAGACAGGAAGGGTAGGCTGAACCTACTCTTCAGTCAAGGTCGAGCGGACCCCGAACGGGCCCCCACGCACCGTGGGAAGCGACCGGCCTCCTTCGCGTACGTTGGGGCCCGTCCGGGGTCCGCCCGGCGCTTCGCGCCGCGAACCGAAACTCCCTCGCGCGCTGGCGCGCACTTCGGCGAGTTCCGGTTCGTCGTTGCTTTCTTGTGAAAGGGGGTTACCCCGGGGTTACCCCCTTTCACACTTTCCCCCGAAATCGCCGGCAGCGAACCCTCCGGGCTCGCTGCCATGAGTTCTTGTCAGACCAGCCGCAGCACCAGCCTGTTCAGAGGCCCAGGTCACGCAGGATGCCGGGGTTATCACGCCATTTCTGGCGCACCTTGACCTGGAGGTCGAGGAAGACCCGCCGCCCGAGGCGCTTTTCGATGCGGCCGCGGGCTTCGGTGCCGATTCGTTTCAGCATCCGGCCGCCGCGGCCGATCACGATCCCCTTCTGGGAGTCCCGATCCAGCAGCAGCGAGGCCGCGATGCGCACCAGGGGCTCGGCATCGTCGTACGACTCGATCCGTACGGCGGCAGCGTGGGGAACCTCCTGATGGAGGTGTTCGAGCAACCGTTCGCGGACGATTTCCGAAGCGAAGAATGCCTCCGGGAGGTCGGTGATCTGGCCGTCCGGATAGAGCGGCGGGCTGTACGGAAGACGCTCCGCCAGCGTCTCGATCAACGAACCTGCCCGACGGCTCCCCTGCCCCGGGTCCGGCGAGTCGTCCTGACCGTTCACGTTCGCCCCGGTCCGGGCCGACAGCAGCACCACCGGCCCGAGGTCGCGCTCGCGGTAGAAGCCCTCCAGTTCTTCGAGCCGGGCCGGCGGCGCGGCGTCGGTCTTGTTGATGCCAATCACCCGGGGGCCGGAGAACCCTTCGAGCCGGCGCAGCAGATCCCCATCGCGATCCGAAGGAGGCCGCATTCCGTCCACGACCGCGAGCGCCACGTCCGCGCCTCCGAGGCTCCGGGAGACGGCACGCATCATCGCCCGGCCGAGACCGCTGCGCGGACGGTGGATTCCCGGGGTGTCGAGCAGGATCAGTTCCAGCCCGGGGCGGCGCGCCACCCCCAGGATGCGCCGCCGGGTGGTCTGGGGTTTTCGGTGAACCGCCGCAAGCTGGGCGCCGACCAGACGGTTCAGCAGCGTGGACTTCCCGGCGCCCGGGAGCCCCACCAGCGCCACGAAGCCGGCCCGGTGTCCGGAGCCTTCGGGGGGATCCGGTTCCGGCGGCGCGGCGGACACTCAGCGGCCTCGAACGCGCGCCAGGCGAACCCGGTGGATCCGCCGTTCGTCCGCCTCGAGGATCTCGATGCGGAGGCCGTCCTGCTCCATCACTTCGCCGGGCGCCGGGATCTTCCTGAAGGCCGCGAGCGCGAAGCCGGAAACGGTGTCGAACGCGGCGCCGTTCAGTGAATCGGGGAGCGTCAGCCCGGTCAGCCGGGCGATCTCGTCCAGTTCCGCCCTGCCGCGTACAAGGTAGACGCCGTCCGCCTCGCGTACCAGGTCCTCCTCGAGGGGTTCGTCTTCCTCGTGAACCTCCCCCACGATCTCTTCCGAGATGTCCCGCAGCGTGACGATTCCGGAGACGCTCGCGTGTTCATCCACCACCACCGCGAACGTCTGTTTGGTGAGCTTGAATTCCCGCAGCAGGTCGTCCACCCGCTTCGTCTCCGGGACGACGGGCACTTCCCGCAGCAGGGGTGCGAGTTCCTCCCCATCTCCCGCCAGGGCGACGAGGTCCACGGCGTCCACCACTCCCACCACCTGGTCCGCGGTCCCGAACACCGGAATCCGGTGGTGTCTGCTTTCGGCGACGAGTCGCTCGACTTCCTGGCGGGACGCCGCATCGGAGACCGACACCACGCTCGGCCGCGGCGTCATGACCTCGCGCACCAGCATTTCGTCGAGCTCGAGTACTCCGCGCACCATCGCGGCCTCTTCCTCCTCGAGAATCCCCTCTTCCTCGCCGGTCTCGAGAAACGCCTCCACTTCTTCGTCGGAGGCTTCGTCTTCCGGCTCCGCCGGGAGCGGGAATCCACTCCGGAGGAGGTGGCGCAGCGGCTCGCATACCGGCCGCACCAGGCGTTCCCAGCGCCCGAACCAGGGGAGCAGCGGGCGCAGCACGTCCTCGGGATCGCGAAGGAGGATGGCGGCTGGCGCCAGTTCCCGGAGGATGAACCAGGCCGGGACGAAGACGCCGAAAGTCCACAGCAGGCCGGTCGCACCGAATCCCATCCGGTCCAGGGTGAAGCCGAAGAGCGCGCCGGCGGCCAGCAGCCCGGAGCGGGCCGGAATGAGGACGGCCAGCGGATCCGCGAGCCGCTCGCGAAGAGTGCGCGCCTCCTCGACGCTTTCGCCGAGAGCTCGCACGGCGATCGGGCTCGAGGCAAAGAAGGCGATCTCGAACAGCGCGAAGAGCACTATGAGGAGCCCGGCGACCAGCAGCAGGAGTGCCCAGAGGAACATTCAGTTTCTCGCGAGCCCGTGCCGCCGGCGAAGGACGCGCTCGAGCCTCACCATCTCTCCCCGGTCCCGCTCGTGGTCGTAGCCGAGGAGATGCAGGTAGCCGTGTACCGCGAGGATGCGGATTTCGTCGTCGAGTTGGACGCCTGCTTCCCGGGCCTGGCGCGCGGCGGTCTCGGCGGAGACCACCAGGTCGCCCAGATAGGCGGCCTCTTCCTCACGGAGCAATTCCGCGGGGATGGGGTCCGCCGGGAAAGCAAGCACGTCCGTCGCGCGGTCCTTGTCCCGGTAACGCCGATTCAGTTCCCGGATCCCCCGGTCCGAGACGATTCGGAGCGTAGCCCCCCGGCGGTCTCCAGGCGCCACGTCCTCTGCGACCCTTGCCAGGAAGTCAGCCAGCGCCGGCGGGTCCACCGCGAAACGGCGCTGTCGATTCTGGACGGTGAACCGGGCAGGAGCCGGCTCGGGTTTTCGCGGAGGCTCCGCCGGGTCCGGACGGGGTGAACCACCCGCGTTTTCCGATGCGGAAGCGCCCGTTCCGGAACCTGCCGCGGGATCCGGACGCTGCATCACGAGGGCGAGCGGCCAGACGCGGATGGCCCGCTCTCGGGTGCCTGTCGGGAGGCCCCCACTGGAAGAACCGCCGCCCCGGCTCCCCCGCTGGGGGCTCCCGCACGCGCACGGCGCCCGAAGTCGAACCCCGGATAGGGCAGCCGCTCGTGGTGAATTCCCTGGAGAGTGGAGAGGAAGCTCTCGCGGACCTGGGCCATGTCGCTGAGCGTCAGGTCGCTTTCGTCCAGTTGGCCATCGTCGACGATGGCGCCCATGATGCGGTCGATCACCTGCTCGAACTCCACGCGAGTCGGGTCCTTCACGCTGCGCGCGGCCGCCTCGATGCTGTCGGCCATCATGATGATGGCCGCCTCACGGGTCTGCGGGCGGGGGCCGGCATAGCGGAAGAGGCTCTCGTCGGCCTCGGAGCCGTTCCGGGCCGCAGCCGCCTTCGCCTTCTCGTAGAAGACCTTGATGAGGCGGGTTCCGTGGTGCTGCGGGATCACGTCCACGATGTCCCGGGGGAGGTTGAGCCGCTCGGCAGCCTCGATTCCCTCGGTGACGTGCCGCCGGATGATGTCCGCGCTCTTTTCCGGGGGGAGCAGGTCATGTGGCGTCTCGCCCCGCATGTTCTCGACGAAGTACCCGGCTCGGTTCAGCTTGCCGATGTCGTGGTAGAGGGCCGCGGTGGCGCAGAAGGTGGAGTTCGCCCCGATGGCGTCGGCGGCGGACTCGGAGAGCATGCCGACCGTCACGCTGTGCTGGTAGGTGCCCGGGGCGGTGAGCGCCAACTGGCGCAACACCGGGTTGTCGCGCTGCGACAGTTCCATGAGGCGCATGTCGCTGGTGCGCTCGAAGACCCACTCCAGAACCGGGAGCAGCAGGATCACGAGCGGCCCGGACAGCAAGCCGCCGGCGAAGGCGCTGACGGCCTCGAGCGCCAGCCGGCTCAAACCCCCGAAGTCTCCGGTCACCAGTTCCATTGCCACGACCAGAGCGGCGCCCAGGATGCCGACGAAGGTCCCGACGCGCAGCAGTTGCGAACGGCGCTCGGCGATCCGGTAGATGAAGATGGCGCCGAACCCCGTCAACAGGGCGAAGAGCGCCAGCTTCAGATTCCCGGTCATCAGGGCGAGCGTCGCCGCAAGAAGTCCCTGGGTGACGACCGCCGATTGCTGCGTCTCGAGCATGACGACCAGCAGGGCGAACGCCGCAAAGGGAACACCCCACAGATAGACGGTGGGATCCGAGAACGGCTCGCTTGCGAACTGGGCCGCGGCTCCGCGCCCGACGAATCCCAGGATGCGGGTGAGCGTCAGACCCAGAACGATCAGGAGGCCGCACATGGCGAAGGCCTGCCGCCCCCAGTTCTCATCCCGCCGGGCCGGAACGAGCAGCACTCCGAGCAGGACGGCGATCGCGAGGGCGAAACCAAGAGCGCCCACCCCGGCCCAGCCGGAGGCGCCCACCCGCGGGGTGCGCATCCGCTCCATCTGGTAACGGGCGAGTTCGGTCACCTCGTCGCCGGCGCGTACCAGCGTGCGGCCCCGGCGCACCTGGATGACGACCGGGTCCACCGAGAGTTCCGCTTCGGTCCGGAGATGGGTGGTCTCCACGGTGTTGGGCTCGAGTGTGGGACGCATGAATCGCGCTCCCAAACCGGCCAGGGTTCGCCGCCTGGTCCGATTCAGTTCGGAGAGCGCCAGGATCTGCTGCTCGACCGCCCGCTCGGCCTCGCCCACCGAGAGCACGTTCGTGAAATCGGCCAGCGGCACCGTGCCCGTTTGCGGATCGCGGCGCAGAACGGAGCGGCCGAGCGCGGCGACGGCGCCCTTCTCCGCAAGAATGTCGCGCGCCAGCACGCTGGCTACGGTGTCCGCGAGGTTCTGCTCGATTTCCACCGCGAACTCCGACTCCACCAGCAACCCGAGCTGCACGGCGGTCACCTCGATGCCGAGCATCCCGGCGAAGGTCTCGGCGAAATCGGGTTCGCCGACGATGTCGGACTCGACGGCTGCCCGTCCAAAATCGAAGCCGCGGGCAATCCGGGCGCGGACCTCGTCCCGCGCCTGCGAATCGAAGTCGTAGACCTCCGGCACCTGCTCGACCGCCTCGCGCCGGCGCGCTTCGGTGGTGGCGGCGTCCTCGTAGGTGAAGTCATCCGTCGCCCGCACGGTCCGTGGCGCGATCTGACCCACCTCGTAGAGCGGGGTTCTCAGCCCGAGTCCGGGCCAGATGAGAACCGTGAGCGCGACCGCGAGGATGGCGGTCACGACGCGGGTGTGAGCGAACAGGCGGTCCCGCTGCTGGAGCACGAACGTGCGCAGCGAGAACCCCGCGAAGCGTCCCTTCATCTCCCGGTCCTGGTCACCGCTCGGCGAAGACTGCCGGCGTCTCGAACTCTTCGCCGCGGCGGGACCGCTTCCGAGCCTGCTCGCTCTTCGCATAGGCCCGGACGATCGCCTGCACGAGCCGGTGGCGCACCACGTCACTCTCTTCAAGCCGCACAAGGCCCACTCCGTCGAGGTCTCCGATCACGCCGAGGGATTCGACGAGCCCGCTGACCCGGCCCGGTGGCAGGTCGTTCTGGGTGATGTCTCCAGTCACGACGGCGCGGGTTCCGTTGCCCATACGGGTCAGGAACATCTTCATCTGCTCCGAAGTCGTGTTCTGGGCCTCGTCCAGAATGATGAAAGAGTCGTTGAGCGTGCGCCCGCGCATGAAGGCGATCGGCGCAATCTCGATGACGCCCCGCTCCCGGAGCCGCTGCGCCTTCTCGGCGTCCATCATGTCGTGGAGAGCGTCGTAGAGGGGCCTCAGATACGGATCCACCTTGTCGATGAGGTCACCCGGGAGGAACCCCAGCTTCTCGCCGGCTTCCACCGCAGGCCGGGTGAGCACGATGCGGCGCACCCGCTGGTTCCGGAGAGCCTCCACCGCCACCGCCATTGCGAGCCAGGTCTTGCCCGTTCCGGCCGGTCCCACGCTCAGGACGAGTTCCTTGGCGCGAAGCGCCCGGATGTACTCCAGCTGGCGAAGACTCCGCGGCCGCACGGTCTTCCCCGGGGAGGGCGTGACGACCGTCTCCACGAAGTATTCGCGGAGCGAAGCGCCCGGATCCTGACTCAGGATGCGGATGGCGGCCCGGAGATCCCCGATCCGGTAGCGCTCGCCGAGGTCCCGGCGGAGCGCGGCAAGCCCCTCGAGGGCGGTGCCGAGCAGGGCTATCCGGTCCTCCGGGCCTTCCGCGAGCAGGATGTCTCCCCGACTTGCCAGAGTGAGACCCAGATCCCGTTCGAGCGAACGAAGGTTGCGGTCGCGAATGCCGAAGAAGGAGAGTCCCCCTTCACCGGGGATGGGAATTCGGGTCATGGACTGCGGTCTCGCGGGAACTGCGGAGAGATCTCCGTCCTCCGCCTCGGTCGTAGGGGCAAAGGGATCCGCCGCACCGGTGGAATTCTCGGGAGCAGATCCGGCTGCAAGCGGACCTTGAGGTCTACTCAGCACGGAATACGGCGAAGGCCGGGGCGGGAAACGTGGTCCGCCACGCGCTTCATGGATTGACTCACGCTAGCACTCAGTGTCGAGCGGATCAAGTGCGCAGCGCTTGATCCGCACGGCGCTGAGCGCTGAGCGCTGCCCGGAAATGCCGACCTACCGGCCAAACCTCCCGGCGGGGCCCGCCAGCCGCTACGCTCGGAGCGCCGGCCTCCGGCCGGCATCGACCGCCGAGAGGCGGTCGAAATCGCACCCTTCCCCCTCCCGCAGCGGACACTGGAGGGGAACATCCCGCCCCGTTGACGGGACCACGGCTTGGAACACCGGCCTCCAACGGGCCGGCAGCGGAACGGCCACCGCCCAGTTCGGGTCAAGCGCGTCAGTCGTCTTCGGCCTCATCCCTCGCCGCCAGCGCGACCCCCACCTCGTCGAGCTGTGACAAATCCACTCCGGCGGGGGAGCCCGTCATCAGGTCGGTCGCCGAAGTCGTCTTCGGGAAGGCGATCACGTCGCGCAGGCTCGAACTGCCGGAGGCCAGCATGGCGATCCGGTCGAAGCCGAGCGCGATGCCGCCGTGCGGCGGCGTCCCGTACTCGAGAGCCTCCAGGAAGAACCCGAAGCGTTCCGCAGCCTCGGCGGGTGGAATCTCGAGCGCTTCGAAAACGCGCTGCTGCATCTCCCGGCTGTGGATACGGATGCTGCCGCCGCCGAGTTCGAAGCCGTTCGCGATCACGTCGTAGGCGAGCGAACGGACGCTGAGCGGATCGGTTGCGAGCCGGTCCACGTCTTCGGGATGCGGACTCGTGAAGGGGTGGTGGACCGAGGTGAGCCGTCCCTCCGCCTCCGAGCAGTCGAAGAGCGGGAACTCGGTGACCCAGGCCATGGCGAACTGGTCGGGTGAGATCCAGCCCTCGCTCGCGGCGAGTTGCCGCCGGAGTGCGCCAAGCGCCTGGCAGGCGGCTTTCGGCTCGCCGGCAACCATCAGCAACAGGTCCCCGGGACCTCCGCCGGCCGCGTCCGCAAGCGCCCGCAGGCAGTCGGCGCCGAGCGTCTTGAGCAGCGGTGAGCGAACGTCGCCGTCGCGGAAGGCGGCCCACAGGAGACCCCCGGCGCCCGCTTCCACGGCGGCCGCCTGGAGCCCGTCGAGCCGCTTCCTCGAAAAGCCGGCGCACCCGGGGGCGGCGATCCCGCGAACCGAACCGCCGCCTTCGAGAACCCGGTCCAGAAGCGGGTGCCCCGTCCCCCGGGCCAGGTCGGTGAGATCCCGGATCTCGGCGCCATAGCGGAGATCGGGCCGATCCACCCCGTAACGCGCCATCGCCTGTGCGTAAGTGAAACGGGGGAAGGGCGGCCTGACCTCGATGCCTACCGCGCCGAGCGCGCGCTCGAAGAGGCCCTCGGTGATCTCGATGACCTGTTCGGGATCGGCGAAGGACATCTCCACGTCCACCTGCGTGAACTCCGGTTGGCGATCCGCGCGCAGATCCTCGTCCCGGAAGCAGCGGACGATCTGGTAGTAGCGGTCCGTTCCGCCGATCATGAGCAACTGCTTGAAGAGTTGCGGTGATTGCGGGAGCGCATAGAAGCGGCCTCGATGGACCCGGGACGGCACCAGGTAGTCCCGGGCGCCTTCCGGGGTGGACCGGGTCAGGAACGGGGTCTCGACTTCCAGAAACCCGTGCCCGTCCAGATGACCGCGAATCTCGGTGGCCAGACGGCCGCGGATGCGCAGATTCCGCTGGAGCCTGGGATTCCTGAGGTCCAGGTAGCGGTAACGCAGACGCAGTTCCTCCGCCACACCCTCGGAATCGGTCGGCGGAAAAGGAGGGGTCCGGGCTTCGCTGAGGATGTGGATGTGCTCCGCCTCAACCTCGATCTTGCCGGTGCGAATCCCCGGATTGATCGTCTCCGGCTCCCGCGCCAGCACGGCGCCCTCGACGGCGATGACCCACCAGGCCCCGAGCCGCTTCGCCTCCGCCGCCGGCCCGGACTCGGGGCGGACCACGATCTGGGTCACCCCCCGGTAATCGCGAAGATCGAGGAAAAGGAGCCCTCCCAGGTCCCGGATGCGTTCGACCCAGCCCATGAGCACGACGGCGCTGCCGCTGTGCTCGAGGTCGAGCGCCGCGCAGTGATGGGTGGGGCGGGTGGGAACGCTCACGGCACGGGCCTCCGGCCCCTCAGGGGCTCGCCTCCCTCCGCTCCCGGAGATACTGATCCTTCAGCTCGACGTAACGGGCGGCCGAGTCGGCGAGGTGGCCGATTTCCGCATCGGTCAGCGGGCGCACGACCCTCCCCGGCACGCCCCGAACCAGAACCCGCCGTGGAACCTTGAGGCCCGGCGGAACCACCGCCCCGGCCGCCACCATCGCTTCTTCACCCACCGCGACGCCGTCGAGGACCACCGAACCCATACCGATGAGGCTGCGTCGGCCCAGGTGACACCCGTGGAGAATCGCCTGGTGGCCGACGGTCACCTCATCCTCGACGACGGTGGACTCGGCGCCCGCGTTCACATGGACGACCACCCCATCCTGCAGGTTGGAGCGCCCGCCGACCCGGATGAAGTTCACATCGGCGCGGAGCACGGCGGAGAACCAGATGGACACATCCTCCCCGAGCACCACGTCTCCGATGACGGAGGCGCCCGGGGCTACGAAGGCGGTGGCCGCTACGACCGGGGAATGGCCGCCGAACGGATGGAGCATGGGGAATCGGACGTAAGGAGTTGACGCCTCGCGTGGTGTGACGGAACGACGCGGGGCCGTTTTGCGTCCGCGACGCGCCCCCGCACGATCCGGAGCCCGGCCGAAGGACACCCCGGGACAAAGACAGTGCTGGCGGTCGCGAGCGAAGCGCCGGAGTCGCGCGGACGCCTGGAGCGGCGCGGAGGGTACCACGCGGCGGTTGGCATCCCGCCGCGTCGCTACAATCCGGTTCGGCCCTTGCGCGCCGTTCCCCAGCGTGGCAACCCCAGCTTCTCCAGACACCTCGATCCTTCGCCGCGCGCTGGACAACCTGCGGACCGTTCTGGCCCCTGCCGGCCCGGAAATCAGCCCCATCACCGGGCGTCCGCTGGACCACCTCGACGCGCGGACCGGACGCCGGGGATTCGCCTCCGCGATGACCGCCCACGGCGCCATCCTCTCGCTGATCCTGTTCGGGGTCTTCGCGGTGGACGAGATCGAGGAATCCGGGTTCGATCTTCCGGGCCTCGTGTTCCTCGTCGAGGAGGGGCCGGGCGGCGGCGGTGGCGGCGGCGGCGACGAGACCGAGGCGGAACCGCTCGAAGTCCAGTCGGTGAGCACCCAGGACGCCGCCGAACCCGAAGAGCTCGTGCTGCAGGATCCCGAGGACATCGCCGAGGACATCCTGGAGGACGCCATCAACGCGCCTTTCGCACCGGACCCGGAAGCGCTCGCGGGGCTGATCCGCGACGCCTCGGATCTCCTGACCTACGCGGGTCCCGGCCGCAATAGCGGCGCGGGCACCGGACAGGGGGGCGGCCTCGGCCAAGGAGATGGCGACGGGATCGGAGAAGGCACCGGAGGAGGCTTCGGCGGCGGCGCCTACCGGATTGGCAGCGGCGTCGAGCCTCCACAGCTCCGCCGGCGGATCACTCCCGAATACACCGACGACGCGCTGGCGCGGAAGATCGAAGGCATCGTGATCCTCGAAGTGGTCATCCTGAAGAACGGCCGGGTCGGGCCGGCGCGCATCATTCGCAGCCTCGACGCCGGGCTCGACGCCAAGGCGGTCGCCGCCGTGCGCGAGTGGACCTTCCTGCCCGGCCGCTTCCGCGGCGAGGCGGTGGACGTGCTCGCCGAGATCGAGGTCGAATTCCGGCTGCTGTAGGGATCGGAGCGCCGGCCTCTGGCCGGCATCGCTGCGCGACAGCGCAGCGAAACCGCTCAACGCCGCCCACCGGAAAGGCTCCACTTGCCGGAGTGCGTGCAAGCATTCGACCACTGCTACCCTCCAACCCATGACCGATCGCCCCCGCCGCTACTGGCTCATGAAGAGCGAGCCCTACGCGTACAGCCTCGACGATCTGGAGCGCGACGGCCGGACCCACTGGGACGGAGTCCGCAACTTCAAGGCGCGCAACTACATGAAGGAGATGGAGGTCGGCGACGGGGTCCTCTTCTACCACTCCAACGCGAAACCGCCGGGAATCGCCGGAGTGGCCCGCGTCTGTCGGACCGCCTACCCCGATTTCACCCAGTTCGATCCGGAGTCGAAGTACCACGATCCGCGCGCCACCGAGGAAAAGCCCTGGTGGTACATGGTGGACATCGAGTTCGTCGCGCGGTTTCCCGAGGAGATCGGGCTTCCCGTGCTTCGCACCCTCCCGGAAATCGCCGGCATGTCGCTCCTCAAGCGCGGTCAGCGCCTCTCCGTGCAGCGCGTGACCCCGGAGGAATGGGCGTTTCTGCTCGAGTTCGGCGGCGTGGGCGGCGTCTCGCTCTGACAGCCTTCGACCGGCGGCCCGCCCCGTCCGGCGTCGGTACACTCGGTTCCCCCTGAAGGAGGTCTCCATGTTCCACCGCATCGCCGTTCTCGCCGTCCTCATCGCCCTCGCGGCGCCCGCCGCCGCCCAGGAACCCGGCGCCTGGGACGACCGCATCCAGGAGGCGGTCGCCGGCCTCGAAGCGGAGACGGTGGCATTCCGGGAGCACGTCCACGAGTTCCCCGAACTCGGGAACCGCGAGTTCGAAACCGCGCGCATGGTCGCCGAACACCTCCGCGAACTGGGCTTCGACGAGGTGCGCGAGGGGATCGCCCATACCGGCGTCGTCGGCGTCCTGAAGGGCGGAAAACCCGGTGCGGTGGTGGCGGTGCGCGCCGACATGGACGCGCTGCCGGTCACGGAGGACACGGATCTCCCGTTCGCTTCCAAGGTGCGCGCCACCTACAACGACCAGGAAGTCGGCGTGATGCACGCCTGCGGGCACGACGTGCACACCGCCGTCCAGTACGGCGTGGCCTCGGTGCTCGCCGGCATGCGCGAGGACATCCCGGGCACGATCCTGTTCATCTTCCAGCCCGCCGAAGAAGGGCCCCCGCCAGGCGAGGAAGGCGGCGCCGAAATGATGGTCGCGGAGGGCGTCTTCGACGATCCCCGGCCCCAGGCCATCTTCGGTCTCCACACGCTTTCCGGGCTTCCGCTCGGGGTGATCGGTTTCACCCCGGGACCGGCGCTCGCCGCGGTGGACCACTTCAAGGCGACCATCACCGGCGTCCAGACCCACGGCGCCCAGCCGCAGGCCGGAGTGGACCCGGTGGTCATGGCCTCCCAGGCCATCCTCTCCCTCCAGACCATCGCGTCCCGGAACGTGCATCCGCTCCAGCCGGTCGTGGTTACGGTGGGCATGGTCCACGGCGGCCAGCGCTTCAACATCATTCCGGAAGCGGTGGACATCGAGGGCACGGTCCGCACCTACGACCCGGAAGTCCGGGACCTCGTGGAAACCCGCATGAACGAGGTGCTCGGCGGAATCACCGCGTCCGGCGGCGGCTCCTACTCGCTGAACTACGACCGCGGCTCCCCGGCCACCATCAACGACCGGGAACTCACCGCGGAGATGATCGGCACGGTCCGCGAGATCGTGGGCGCCGAGAACACCCGGGAACTCGACCCCACGATGGGGGGCGAGGACTTCTCCTACTTCGCCAACGAAATGCCCGGTTTCTTCTACCGGCTCGGCATCCACCGGGAGGGCACCACGACCGGGCCCCACCACTCCCCGTTCTTCCGGGCCGACAACGCCTCGGTGGCGATCGGCATGCGGGTCATGTCCAACCTGCTGATCGACTACCTCCTCAAGAACGCGGGATAGGGAGCACGAGAGGGACCGCCGGACCTTCAGGCCGGCACCCGCTGTGCGAGAGCTCGGAGCGCCGGCTTCCAGCCGGCATCGACCGCCGAGAGGCGGTCGAAAGCGCACCCCACCACCTACCCCTACAGCCGAAGCGAAAGGGACCGCCGTTCT
>LXNJ01000182.1_pt1 | contig 46224 bp, 39 predicted proteins | sample 809081 | NCBI WGS metagenome assembly LXNJ01 (sample SAMN04870510, study PRJNA318959) | sponge metagenome | biome: sponge; feature: marine sponge reef; material: water | host: Petrosia ficiformis | place: Greece: Milos, Mediterranean Sea | collected 2013-05-29 | depth 5-7 m | reverse complement strand
CTTCACCAACCCCACCAACTTCGAGGCCCGAGGCCTGCTGACAACGTGACCAGCCGACCGGTCCCAGCAACCCCTCATCCCACGCTTACGCGAAGGGCCGGATTCTGTGGCGGCGATGGTCACCACGACGATGTCGCTGTAGCGGTCCCGCAACAGCTTGCGGGCGTTGGTCCAACTCTCGCCCGCGATGACCTGAGCAGGCAGTATCAGTGCCAACACTCCGCCTGGTCGAAGCTTGTTGTGGGCTAGGTCGATGAAATCGGACGCCAGGCCTGCATTGCCGTGACCGGCGCTGTGGTCGGGAGGCCTGAGTCTCTTGAGTCTCTGCGACATCTTCTTCTGCGCGGCCGCGCTGGTGCTCAGCCCCGCGAAGGACGGTACGGGCACACCCACCTTGGCGCTCTCGTGGCCCGTGGGCCGTGTGAACGGGGGATTCATGATCATCAGATCGACGCTGCCAGCAGAGAGCTCGAACGCGGTATCGTCCTCACGGACGCTGCCTTCCTGTCCAGCGAGACGCGTGGATTCCTGTCCGATGAGCGAGCCGGTCTGATCCTTGGCCATTAGCTCCAGCGATCCCAGCCGAACATGCTTCGTCTCCAAGTCCTCCTCTTGGCCTGCTTCGAGCAGATCCCGTCCGGGGCTGGTGAGGCCGTAGGGAACAACGTGAATCTCGCAGGCGTCGAAGGGCTTGGCGGGGTGAGCGGCTGACAGCATCATCGTGGTGAGGTGGGCTGCGGCCGGCATCACGTCGGCGCCGATCAGTGACTGCCTCATCATTTCCCTGTGCACCTGCGCCGGATCCTGACCGCGGCGACGGTGGCGCGCCGCCACGCGGCGGTATGCGGCAGACAACAGCGCACCTGTACCGCAGGCGAGGTCGGCGATTCGCAGACCGGCGATTGCGGTCGAGTCTGACCAGTCAACCTTGAGGCGGGACGCGGCTAGCTCGGCCAGCAGTGCCGCTGAGGCAGGCCTCGTATAGAACGTGGCGAGGAACTTGCGGTCCGCGATCAGGCGCCCAAGCATCTGTCCAGCTAGATCCTGCACTTCAACGGCCCCGGCTGCGGCTAGGTCTTGGGCCGCAGCCGCCAACCGGTCGCACACCGCACCCGCCTTGTTGTCAGGCACTACGGTGAGCACACTCGAAGCCAGGCTGAACACTGGGTAGTAGTTCACGATGAGGATTTCGTGCCAGACGTCCAGGACATGGCGCTTGTGGAGAACCCGGTTTCGGCTTCGGGATCGGGTCGCGTCGATGTTGGGCGTCGAGCAGCCTTCTGCGATTGCGGTTTGGCACAAGAATGCATCGGCTATGACCGCTGCGGCCATTCGCATCGTTTGCGGGTCTGGAGCCTGATGCAGGTAGGCGCCGATCTCTTGCCTGCAGCCATCGCTCAGACCGTTGAGAATCGCGGACGCTTCCACCACGGCGCGTGCGAGGGTGTCGGCGGCCTCTTCGACGTGGCGCGGCGAGATAGTGAGGGTCTCGACGGCGGCGGCGAGTTCGTCGACTCCGCCACGGATGGATCCTGAGGCGGGGAACATCGGCGGCGTACCGGTCTCGGACGCGTAGAAGATGCGCCATTCGAGGTCGTCTGCGTCAGCGAGTGCAGCGTCCAGGTCGCTCTCTCGGACCGCGTTACGGAACCGTCCGGGATAGACGAGCGCGACGGCTGCCTCCACCGGCAGGGCAGCGCCCTCGACACTGCGGTTCAATCGCTCTATCGCGTCATGATCGACGGTCGTTGCCGGCGCGATCTCGGCCTCCACTATCACGGGCGCTCCGCTCCGGATCAACACGTCGGGCTTCTTCAGGGGCTCGTCAAGAAGCACTCCCGTCTGCTCAGACACGATGGCGTCGCCCCGCCATTCCGGGTGCCGCTGCCGCAAGCACTCCGCCAAGCGGTTGTTGATGGTGGGCTCCGTGTTCATGACCGCAGATGCTTGCCCTTCTTGCCTTGAGATAGCTATTTAAACCAGTTTCACTATCTATTATGGTTTAGCTGATACTTTAGCAGCCTCCCAGCACTAGTAGTGGATCCATTACGGCCCCATCGCGGGTACTCAGTCGTGCGCCCGCCCGCCTGAGCATGAGACATTGTTCATCTGGAAGGTCTTGGCGCCTGGACCGGGCGAACCCCACGCTCAAGAAAGATGACTCAGTGCTGCACCGTACGCACCTGAAACCCGAGCCCGCGTGGGTTCACAAGGTTCCTATGTCTTGACACATCACAGAGTCGGGCAGGCGGGATTTGAACCCACGACCTCCTCGTCCCGAACGAGGCGCGCTACCAAGCTGCGCCACTGCCCGTGTGCAGCCCTGCGATGCTAGCCGGGGCCGGTGCCGGCTACGCCCTCAGGCGGGGGCGGGCTCGTCGGCCAGGGTGGAGGCCACCAGGCGGGCCAGGGCCATCGGGTCAATGGGCTTGACCAGCCACGCGTCGGCGGTGCTGCGGCGGGCCAGGAACTCGTCGGCGTCGCGGTCCAGCAGCATGATCACCGGACGCCGCGGCAGCCGGCCCATGTCCTCCTCCTGGCGCACGGCCAGGCAGGCGGCCATCCCGCCCATGTTGCCGACCTGCAGGTCGAGCACCACCAGAGCGGGGTCGACCAGCTCGATCGCCTCGAGAGTGTCCGCGCCCTTCCGCACCCTGTGCAGGGTGTGGTCGCCGCTCAGCGCTGCCTCACACTGCGCCGCCACCCAGTCGGCGTCGGTCACCAGCAGCACATCGGGCACAGCGGAGATCGTACCGGCCGGGAGGCCGGGCCGATAAGCGCGAGCCGGCCACCCCCATCCCGGCGGCGGCCGTATATCCTCCAGCCCGTGCTGGACATCGAGTCGTTCCACAACGAAGCCGAGTCCTACCACCTGCTTCGTCCCACCGGCGAGCTCGATGCCTACACAGTGGCCCAGTTCCGGGAGGCGTTGGCCGACCATGCCACCGCGGGGCGTCTGGTGGTGGACCTCTGCGGGGTGCCCTTCATGGACTCGGCCGGTCTCGGGGCGCTCATCGGCGGGATCCGCCGCATCCGCGAGAACGAGGGCCGGGTCGTGGTGTTCTGCAACGGCCCGACGCTGATCCGTCTGCTGCACACCACCGGCTTCGACCGCATCGTGCCCGTCGAGGCAACCCTCGAGGCCGCGGTCAGCGCCCTCGACCGAGACCCCGACGCCTGACCACGGACACGGCCGAGCGGCCGAGCGGGTAGCGACACCAATGCCAGGAATTCGCGGGGCGCTGAGCAGGGCCGCAGCCCGACGCTTGATGCGTCTGACGGGCTTGGGCGCGCTCGCCGTCGGTGCGTTCCTGGCGATCGGCCCCGCAGTGGCCGCAGCCTCCGGCAGCCCCGACAGCCCCGATGTTGCGGCCGCGGCCGGATCCGGCATTCTCGACGTGGTTGAGGTGTCGGGCTTCCTGGATCCGATCATGGCCGACTTCATCGAGCGATCCATGGAGCAGGCCGCCGCCAAAGGCTCCCTGGGCCTCGTGCTCCAGGTGAACAGCCCGCGAGCCATCATCGACGACGAGCGTCTGGTCGAGCTCGCCGCCCGCATCCGCTCCTCGGACGTGCCGGTCTACATGTGGGTCGGGCCCTCCGGGGCGGTGGCCACCGGAGCGGTCGGCCAGCTGGCCGGGGTGGTGGACGACCTGGCCTTGGCCCCCGGCTCGGAACTGGGCGACCTCGGCCCGCTGATCCTGCCGGCCGAGTACCTGGCCGAGCCGTTCGCCGATGCCTACCCAAGCATGCAGGATCGGACAGTCTCATCCGCGGAGACCATCGAGCTCGGCCTGGCCCGGGAAGCCCCCACGCTGGGGTTCTTCGTGATCGACCTGCCCGACTTCGAGACCGAGATCGACACCACCGGCGACGAGCCGGTGCGGGTCCCGGTCAGCCCGGTGCGCTTCGCCAAGCTCTCCCTGATCGACCAGTTCATGCACACCGCGGCCAGCCCCGCGTTGGCCTACCTGCTGTTCCTGGCCGGAGCCGGGCTGCTGGTCTTCGAGCTCTACACCGCGGGCGTGGGACTCGCCGGCGGACTGGGCGCGCTGTCCTTGTTGCTCGGCTGCTACGGGCTGGCCGAGCTCCCGGCTCGGGGCTGGGCCATCGGGCTGCTGCTGGTGGCCATGTTCGGATACGGCGTGGACATCCAGACCGGCGTGCCCCGCGTCTGGACCGTCATCGCCACCGTCTGCCTTACGGTCGGATCGTTGACCCTGTTCGACGGGGTATCGCTGTCGTGGGTCACGCTGGTGGCGGGGATTATCGGGGTCACCGCGGGGATGGTGACCGGCATGCCTGCGATGGTCCGCACCCGGTACGGCACACCGACCATCGGGCGGGAATGGATGATCGGCGCCCTCGGCGTCGCTCGGGACGAGGTGGATCCCGAGGGGGTCGTGGTCATCGACGGCGCCCCCTGGCGGGCCCGCACCCAGCGGGCCACCCCCATCGCGGACGGCGACTCGATCCGGGTGATGGCACTGGAGGGCCTGGTCCTGACGGTCGAGCCCGCCGACGACGCCGGCGAGGGGGAGCGCCATGCCGACGACGAGCTCGGCGACGGCGACGCGGCCGGCTAGGCGGGCCGGGAGCCGGGCGCAGCGGAGCCGGGAGATGTCACAGGCCTGGCCGATAATCGGCTCCACGAAGCGGGTATGGCTGCCGGGTCCGGTCGAGCGGTGTGCGAAGAAAAGCGCCTCAACGGCTTGGCTTCGGGGCAACTCGTGTGGTAGTCGTCACAGATGAGGAGGGCGTTGGATATGGGGTTTCCATCGACCGAAAGGGTTGAATGGCAGATGCGGGCGGCCTGTCGGGGCCCCCACGCTTCTGTGTTCTTCCCGCCGCCCTACGTCGAGAAGCGCGACGAGAAACGCCGCCGCGAGCTGCGGGCCAAGGACATCTGCGCCACCTGCTGCGTGCAGTCCGATTGCCTCCAGTACGCGCTGGACATCGGCGAGCAGCACGGCATCTGGGGCGGGCTCAACGAAGTCGAGCGACGCGACCTCCTGCTGCGGACCGCCAGAGCCTGATCCAGAGGCCGAGCGAACACGCGGGACAACGCGGCCCATACGGCGCGAGGCCGTGGCCCGAGCGGCCCGTGAGCGCAGCGAACAAGAGCGGGAATGACAGCGCTGCGACGCGGCGGACTCCCACCCCCAGGCGCGCCTGATCTAGAGGTCCGGCAGCCGGGGACCGGCGATGCGCAGGTCGCCGCGCCGGCGAGTGACGCCGGTGCTGTCGAGCCGGCCCAGCAGCGCCAGGGCGTACTTGCGGGTGGTGCCCCACGCGTCGCGCACCGCGGCCACCGTCACCCCTTCGGGCTGATCGGCCAGCAGCCGGGCCACCACCATGGTGGCCTCGTCGACCGCGGACGCCGCGAAGTGGATGCCGCCGCTCTCGACGAGGCGTCCCTGCCTCACCAGAAGCCGCAGCTCGTCGCCGCTGACGCCGGTAGCAGCGGGCGGCGCGAACGGTTCGGCTCCGGCCGCGGCCACGAACGGATGGTCGGCCAGCGGGTCTGATACGCCCGCAGTGCGGGCCCGACCCTCGCCGGTGGTGATGCCGTCGATGGTGCCGATCACCGCCCGCTCGAAATCGTCTAGTCCGGCCAGGTCGAGTCCGAGCGGCCCGGCGCCGGCCACCGCATCGGCGAGCTGCTGCCTGGTCCGTTCGAGGTGCTCGGGATCCACCGCCCACCGGCCCAGATCGGGTGGGCGGGCGCGGCCGGTGAGCCTCTCCAGCCGCACCGCGTCGATCCGGCCCCGCTCGGCGATCATCCGTTCCACCGACCGGTCGGGCCGGGCCCTCGAGGCGGGCAGCACCGGATCGACGTCGAGCACCTCGCCGCCTCCGACCGTCTCGGACCGTCCCGACTCGCGCAGGATGAAGCGGTCCCCCATGCACAGCGGCAGCGGCACCCGCAGGTGCAGCCGCACCAGTCCGGCCCGGCCGGGCTCGATGGCCGACGGCCCCAGCACCCGCAGTCGCACGGGGTGCTCGCCCGACCCGATGTAGGCCACGTAGGCCCCCCGGCGGGTGACGGGGTGGTCGAGCGAGGCCAGCACCGACAGCTCCGCGTCGACGGTTCGGGCCGCGTGCCATTGCCCGGCCCGCACCACCGCGTCCCCCCGGAGCACGTCGCGGTGGCCCGCGCCGACGAGGTTGACCGCCACCCGGTTGCCGGGGCCCATCTCGTCGCACTGCTGGTGCAGGCTCTGCATGGCCCGCACCCTCACGCTGTGGCCGGCCGGCAGCACCGCGAGGGTGTCGTCGCTGCGGAGCCGCCCTCCGGTCAAGGTGCCGGTCACCACCGTGCCTGAACCCTTGATGGCGAAGGCCCGGTCCACCCACAGCCGGGGCCGGTCGCGGTCGGCCGCGGTGGGGGTCACGGCCAGCAGATCGTCCAGCGCCGCCACCAGCTCGTCCATTCCGGTGCCGTCCACCGCGTCGGTGACCACGATGGGGGCTTCGGCCAGGAACGTTCCGGTGACATGCTCGGCCACGTCTAGACGGGCCAGCTCCACCAGATCCGCCTCAGCGCCGCCTGCCTTGGTGAGGGCCACCATCCCGTGGCCCAGGCCCAAGAGCTGCAGGATGCGCAGATGCTCCTCGGACTGCGGCTTCCATCCCTCGGTCACGTCCACCACGAACACGCAGGCGTCCACCCCGCTGACCCCGGCCAGCATGTTCTTGAGGAACCGGACATGGCCGGGGACGTCGATGAACGCGATCTGGCGTCCCGACGGCAGCGGCATCGACGCGAAGCCCAGGTCGATGGTGAGGCCCCGCTCCTTCTCCTCGTCCCACCGGTCGGGATCGGTGCCGGTGAGCGCCCGCACCAGCGTGCTCTTGCCGTGGTCGACATGGCCGGCGGTAGCGACTACATGCATACGGTGCTTCTAGACGTTGCTGAAGAGGGCGGTGTAGACGTCTCGGGTGTCGGCGTAGGAGAGGCCGATGCCAAGGTACTGGCCGTCGACGTGCAACTCCCAGTGCAGGTGCAGCTGGTCGTAAATCGCTCCCGAGGCGCCCGCATTGGTGCCGGAGTTGCCGATCGTGCCCAGAGGCTGGCCGGTTTCGACCCCTAGCCCCGGCCTGATGCCGGGCTCGAGCGCGTCGAGGTGCGCGTACAGCGACACGACGTGGCCCACGCCGTCGATGATGCCGTGGTCGATCACCACATGGTTGCCGTAGAGCATCATGAGCGTGTACGGAGGGGTGGCTCCGATCACTGCAGCGGTGTCGAGCAGCTGGTTGCGCTCCAGGGGTGTGGGATCCTCGAAATCGCCCACCGCGATCACCACACGGCCTCCGAGGGCGGCCGTGACCGGGTGTCCGAGCGTCGGGCACCCGAAGTCGACGCCCTGATGGATGCCGGAGCGGTAGGGGCGGGGCGCGTTGGGAAGCGCCGACGCCCATGTCAGAGGCACCGGTTGGCAGTCGCTGGGTACGACGATGCCCGCGGCCAGGCGCTCGGCAGCATCGCGGGCCTGTTCCAACGGGATCGGGTCGGCCAGCAGCTTGCGGCCGCTGGGCGTGATCGTTCCCGGCTGGGCCGGTCCCGGACTCCTGCCGGCGGCGGTCTCGACCCCGGGCGACTCCGGCTCCGGGCCGGTGCCGGTGGCGTGCTTGAAGAGCTCTGCGTACACCTCACGGGTCTCCGCGGTGGACAGTCCGGCGCCCAGGTACTGGTCGTCGACGTAGAAGTTCCAGTGAAGGTGCAGCTGTTCGTAACGGCGTCCGGAAGCGCCGGCGCGGGTGCCGGTGTTGCCGACGCCTCCGAGGCGCTGGCCGGCATCGACCCGCATCCCCACCCGGATGCCGGGATCGACCGCGTCGAGGTGGGCGTAGAGCGACACCACATGGCCCACGTCCTCAATGATGCCGTGATCGACGACCACGTAGGAGCCCGAGAGCATCGCGTTCGTGTACGCCGGCGTGTCGCCCAGCGCCGTGGCCACCGCGAGCAGCTCGTTGAACTCGGCCGGGGTGGGGTCCACGTAGCCGCCTGCGGCCACCACCACCTGGCCGCTGAGCACGGACACCACTGGGTGCGAAGGCGTCGAGCACAGGAAGTCGACCCCCGCGTGGACCCCTGAGCGGTAGGCGCGGGGCGCGTTCGGCATCGAATAGGGCGAGTTCAGGGGCGGGGGCTGGCAGTCGTTGGGAACGACGAAGTCCGCCGCCAGCCGCTTGGCGGCCGCCAGAGCCTGCTCATATGGCGTCACCTCGCGGTGGGGCTCCGCCGCGGCCGGCGCCTCCGCCCCGGACGGGTCGCCCTCGGGGGCGGAGACTGCCTCGCCGGTGGCGTCATCGCTCGGTCCGGTCGTCTCGCCGGGGTCGGCGGTCTGGTCGGGCCCGGCCGTGTCCGGCTGCTCCCCGTCGGGAGCCGCGGCCCCGGTTGCGCCGGTGGCTGCCTCTGGAGGGACGGTGGTCGTGGTGGCCTCTGGAGGGACGGTTGTGGTGGCCGTGTCCGTTGGGACGGTTGTGGTGGCCGTCGTGGTTGTGGTCGTGGTGGCCGTTTCGAGGGGTGCTGTTGTGGTGGTCGGTTCGTTGTCGGCCGTCGTTGCGGTACCCAGCGTCGTCGCGGCAGCCGTCTCGTGATCGCCGGTCGTCCCGTCAGTAGTCGCGCCGGTCGTCGTGGGTGCCGGATCGGCTGCCGATTCGATGGCCGGGTTCTCAGCGGCTGATGGCACCACGGGCGGTTGCGAGCGTTCATCGTCGGCCGCGCACCCCGCGAGGGCAGCGAGCCCAGCAGCGAGCAGGGCCAGGCCGCAAGCTGCCACAACACTGCGACCCCGCATCATGTCTCGGCTATCGACGCGCTAGGCCGCGAGCTCGCGCAGAGCGGTCGCCACCTCGGCGTCGTCGTCGGGGTGGACCGTGCGCAGGTCTGCGACGGTGGCGCCGTCGATCACCCGGGCGATGATCGGCCGCGACCGTGACCGCAGTGCCGTGGCGTGGTCACCGGGCACGGACACGCCCACCGACTCGATCTCGACGCCGGGCAGGGTGCCGCCGCCGGGCGTGGCTGCGGTGACCACCTCGGCGAGACCCTCGTACGGGCCCAGCCGGCCCCGCAGCTCGGCCGGGGTGAGGGCGGCCATCCGCCAGTACTCTATGGCGTTGCCGTCGCCCCGCAGGTAGGCCAGCGCGGTGTCCTGCAGAGCGGCCAGAACCAGCGATCCCGGCCGCAGCGCCCGGGCCAGCGGGTGGCGGCGGCAGGCGTCGACCAACCCGGCTCGCCCCGCGATGATCCCGGCCTGGGGTCCGCCCAGGAGCTTGTCGCCGGAGAAGGTCACCAGCGCCGCGCCGGCCTCGAGGGTCTGGCGGGCGGCCGGCTCGGAGTCCAGCCACGGCGGGGGCCCGCCCTCCAGCCAGCCGCAGCGGCTGTCGAGCAGGCCCGATCCGATGTCGGCCACCAGCGGCGGGCCCAGGTCGGCCAGCTCAGCTGTGCGGGGTGCCTCGGTGAAGCCCACCACCCGGAAGTTCGACTGGTGCACCTGCACCACCACGGCCACGTCGTTGGCCGGATCGGACACCGCAGCCGTGTAGTCGGCCCGGCGGGTGCGGTTGGTCGTGCCGACCTCCACCAGCCGGGCGCCCGACCAGGCCATCACGTCGGGAACGCGGAAGCCGCCTCCGATCTCCACCAGCTCGCCCCGCGACACCACCGCGTCGCGGCCCTCGGCCAGCGCGGCCAGCACCAGCATCACCGCAGCCGCGCAGTTGTTGACGGCCATGGCGGCCTCCGCGCCACAGGCCCGGGCCAGCAGGCCGGGCGCCCCCGTCTGGCGATCGCCGCGTTCGCCGGTGTCGAGGTCGAGTTCCAGGTTGGTGTAATGGGCGTCCTGGCTCCACGCCTGCGGCGCCCGGCCCAGATTGGTGTGCAGCAGCACGCCGGTGGCGTTGATCACCGGAGTGAGCATCCGGCGGCGGATGGAGCGGGCCCGCGCTGGGGCCGAATCGGGGTCGCCGGCCGCGATGGCGGCCCGGGCCGCGTCCACCAGCAGCGGATGGGGCAGGCCGGTACCGGCCAGCGAGCGGGCCAGCCGGTCCACGGAGGGCGGTCGATCCTTGGGCGACACGTCGGTGACAAGGCTACGCATCCGACCTGCCGGTCTCGCTCATTCCTCGCGTCGGTGCCGTCTACCCGCTCGGCCTCTTACGCTGGGCCCGTGTTCGTAGTGCTGCTCCTGGCGTTGCTGTGCGTGCCGCTGCTGGAGCTGTACGTGATCATCCAGGTGGCCGGCGGGTTCGGCACGGGCGAAACCATCCTGTTGCTGATCGCGGTGTCGGTGGTAGGGGCGTGGATGGTGAGACGGTCCGGTCTCGGCGTGCTCAACCAGATCCGGGTCCGCCTCGAACGGGGCGAGCTGCCCACCGGGGAGCTGGTCGACGGTCTGCTGATCCTGATCGCGGGCGCGCTAATGCTCACGCCGGGCTTCATCACCGACGCGGTGGGCTTGCTGCTGCTGTTCTTCCCCACCCGGCTGGTGGTGCGGTCGCTGCTGGTGCGCCACTTCACCAAGAAGGTTAACCTGCACGGATGGACGGCCGGACCGGGTGGTCAGGGCGGTTTCGGCTTCGGTTTCGGCAATGCATCGGGTGGAGGCCGGCGCCGTCCCGGCGGACCCGACGTCCGTGATGTCGATGACGTGCGCGAGGTCGGCGACGGCGAGCAGACCGGACGCGACCAGGACGGGGACTGACCATGCCGATTGACCCGGCCTCCACTGCGGCCGTCGACCATGTGCTCACCACCACCCGGGCGGTGCGGCGGCGCCTCGACCTCGAGCGCGACGTGGACGATGAGATCATCCTGGACTGCATCGACATCGCCGAGCAGGCGCCCACCGGGGGGAACCAGGGCAGTCGGCGGTGGCTCATCGTGCGCGACCCCGACCTCAAGCAACGCCTCGCGGAGCTGTACTGCGACGTGATCGGCAACTGGATGATCCAGGCGCGTGACCGCCTGGCCGGCAGCGGGGATCCCCGGGAGCGGTCAATGAGGTCCCCGGCCCACCTGGCCGAGCATCTGGGAGAGGTGCCGGCCATCGTCATCCCCGTGATTCTCGGGCGTCACGACGGCAGCGGTCGCCCCGGCCTGTTCGACTCGGTGATCCAGAGCGGCTGGAGCTTCTGCCTGGCCCTGCGGGCCCGGGGCCTGGGCACGGTCTGGACCACCGCCGGTCTGGTCAACGCCCCCGACATCAAGGAGTTGCTGGGCATTCCTGAGGACGTGACCGAGATCGCCATGTTCCCGGTGGCGTGGACCGTCGGCACCGACTTCAAGCCGGCCCGGCGCCATCCGGCCCGCGAGATCGCCTATTTCGACGGCTACGCCCGCACCTACGAGCGGGGGCCCAGCGACCCGGTGTGCATGGCCGACGGTCCCGGCACCGTGGCCGAGGCCGACATCCGGGCCGATCCGGCCGCGGTGTGGGCGCAGGTCACCGACATCAACCTGCCGGCGGAGTTCTCCGAGGAGTTCCAGGGCGCAGAGTGGCAGGACGGCCATGGCAGCCCGGCGTTGGGCGCCCGCTTCATCGGCCGCAACCACCACCCGGGGCGAGGCGACTGGGAGGTGAACTGCTTCGTCGATGTGTTCGAGGAGCTGACTGCGTTCGGCTGGTGCACCAGCGACATCGACAACCCCGGCGCCCGCTGGCGCTTCGAGTTGGAGCCCATCGTGGGCGGCACCCGTCTGCGCTTCCGGGGCATCATGGGGCCCGGCCCGTCCGGCCTGGACAGCATCATCGGGTCCCGCCCGGATCTGGAGCCTCGCATCATCGCTCGCCGCATCAGCGAGCACCGGACCAACATGCAGCGGGTTGTGGACGGGATCAAGACCCTGTTCGAGCAGACGCCCGACGGCTCGAAGATTGTGGCTCGCGACGGCCCATGAGGACGTCGGTACAGCTCACTGCCGACGCCGCGCCCTGGCCGGAGCTGGTCGACTTCGTGGTCGGGGCCGAGGCGCTGGGCGTCGACGCGGTGTGGGTCGCCGAGGCCTGGGGATCCGACGCGGCGTCGCCGCTGGGCTACCTGGCGGCCCGCACCGAGCGGGTGATGCTGGGCGCTTCGGTGTTCCAGGTGGGGGTTCGTTCCGCGGTGATGACCGCTCAAACCGCACTGACCCTCAACGAGCTCTCCGGGGGGCGGTTCGTGCTGGGGCTCGGGGTGTCGGGACCGCAGGTGATGGAGGGCCTGCACGGGGTGCGCTTCGCCGACCCTGTGGGCCGCATGTCCGAGACGCTCGACGTGATCGGGCAGGTCTTCGCAGGCGAGCGCGTCGCCTACGCGGGCCGCCACCTGCAGCTCCCGCTGCCCGGCGGCGAGGGCAAGTCGCTGCGCCTGTCGGTCCGCTCGGAGTCGCCGCCGCCCACCTACCTGGCCTCGATGCTGCCGAGGATGCTGGAGCTGACCGGCGAGCGAGCCGACGGCTGGCTGGGCACCAGCTTCGTGCCCGAGGGCGCCGAGAACGCCTACTTGCGGCACCTGCGAGCGGGTGCGGCCCGTTCCGGGCGGACGCTGGCCGACATCGACGTGTGCCAGGGCGCCGAGGTCGCCTTCGCCAGAGACGAGGCCGAGCTGGCCGCCATGATCGACGCCCGCCGAGCCGGGCTGGCCTTCAGCCTCGGCGGCATGGGATCGGCCATCTCCAACTTCTACAACTCCGCCTACGCCCGCCAGGGCTTCGCTGAGGTCGCGGCCGAGTCGCAGCGCCTATGGCTGGCCGGCGACCGCGGGGCTTCCGCTGCGGTGATCCCCGACGAGATGGTGCTGGGCACCACTCTCGTCGGCACCGCCGCCATGGTGCGCGACCGCTTGGCTGTGTGGGCGGCCGCCGGGGTCGACACCGTGCGCCTTTATCCCGCTGGCGACACCGTCGCCGAGCGGCTGGACACGCTCGGCTGCGCCTTGGAGCTGGTGCTGGACTGAGGGGTGACCTCATCGGCGATCGGCCTCGCGCCGGCCGGATCGATGCGACGCCGCGATGGTCACCGACAGGCGGTCGCTGTCCTGTCATACTCGCGTCCTATGAGCGTTGACCGATGACCGAGCAGAGTCCGCCGATGCGGCGGGCGATGCCGGCCGCGCTGGTTGTGGCCCGGCGGGCGATGGTGGTCGCGGCCGCCTCGATGGTGATCGCCGCGCTGGCCGTGGTGATCGCTCTGCTGGGTGAACCCGGGACCGACCCGGCCGAGACCGCAGCCCTTGAACAGGCCCGGGATGACGCCGCCTCGGCCCAGGACGAGGCCGACGCGGCCAACGCCCTAGCTGACGCGGCCGTCGTCATAGCCGAAGAGGCCAAGGCGCTGGCTGTGGCCGCGGAGGCGGCACTCGCCGATGCGGTTGCTTCGGCCGGCGAGACCGTGGACCCTGCGACCATCGCCCGGCTCGAGGCACAGCTGGAGGAGGCGCGGAACCTCGCGGCCACGGCGCTGGTGGCGGCCGACGCAGCTGCAGGCGCAGGCGACGCCGCCGACGCCGAGGCCGCCGAGGACGGCACTGAGACTGAAGAGGTCTCCGAGCCGGAGGAGGCCGTCGTCGAGGACGGGGATGCTTCCGGGCCTGACGATGAGGCCGTCGCTACCGAGGAGGATGCTGCCGCTTCCGGCGACGACGCCACGGCCACCGATGACGCTTCCGAGCCGGCTGACACCGGTGCGGCTGCGGCCCTTCCCGGCGAGCCGTCCGAGTTCGGCCCGTCCGCAGGCACCGGGCTGGCGGTCTTCGGTATCAGGCACGACAGCGCTCTCAACTTTCGCGATATCCCCAACGGCACCGTCATCGCCAGGCTGGACAACGTGATGGACGGCGTGCGCGATCCCGCGGTGTATGTGCGGCAGCCGGGCTCCGATGACATCATCGACACGGTCGACCTGCAGAACGGGGTCGTCGCCACCGGCAACACCAGGCAGCTGCCGACGACCATCTGGCACGAGTTGCAGGTCGGGGACCTTCTGGGCTGGGCCAGCAGCACCTTTCTCGCTCAGGTCGGAGGCACCGACGACGCCACCGCCGAGGTTGTCGACACGCTGGGAGAGCTCCCGGTGGCCGACACCATGATCGAGCTGGGTCTCGCGGTCGCTCAGACCATGGTGAGCCAGGAACCCCAATCCAATGTCGTGGTGTCGGGGGAGGCCGGTCTCTTCGAGGATCTCGGGCAGGTAACGATCGACATCGTTGGCATCGGCGACGACTCGGTCCGGGGGTTCCGGCTCGTGATCTTCGCCCATCCTGCGGAGAACTGGACCCAGGACGACCCAGGTCCGTTCACTCTCAAGAGCGTCGAGCGCACGGTCCTCTGCCACAGCCACCGAGGCGCAAACGACGACGGCGTCTGCAACTAGCCACCGCCGGGTGGCGGGCGTGCGGGTACTGGCCCGGGCGTTGGTGGCGTTGACAATGGCCGCCTACGGCTTGTCCGGGGTGGCCTCGCCCGCGGGGGCTCAACTCGCCGACGCCGAGGACGCTGGCGTGCACCAGGGTGCAGTCGAGGCGCTCGACGCCGCGGGGATCCTGCGAGGAACCGGATGCACATCCGATCGGCTGTGCCCGCAGGAGCCGCTGCCCCGCTGGGCGATGGCGGTCTGGCTGGTGCGGGCCCTCGACGGGAGCGACCCCCCGCGCTCGGGCACCTCGCGCTTCGCCGACATCGAGTCGTGGCGATGGTGGGCTCCCCACGTGGAGCGGCTCGCCGATCTGGGGATCACCGCGGGGTGCAAGACCGGCCCCGCCCGCTACTGCCCGGACCGGCCCGTCACCCGGGCCGAGACGGCCAGCTTCCTGCGACGGGCCTTCCGGCTCAGCCCGGCACCCCCGGCGGGGTTCACCGACACCAAAGGCAGCGCCCACGAATCGGCCATCGACGCGCTGGCCACCGCCGGCATCACCGTCGGATGCGCCAGGAACCCGGCCCGCTACTGCCCGAGCGTGCCCGTCACCCGGGCCCAGATGGCGTCGCTGTTGCACCGGACGCTGCGGTTCAACGCCACCGTCACATGGCTGTCCGCGGGCGACTCGTACTCGTCGGGGACGGGAACCGACCCGCACGCCGTGGGATCCTGCCGGCGAAGCCCGCTTGCGGCCGGCCCGGCGGCGGTGGAGCTGCTCCGGCGGCAGGGATGGACGATCACCCACACCCACACCGCCTGCGAGGGCGGGTTCGTGGAGGACATGTTCAACCGGCGATCCCACGCGTCCGGACGGATGTCGATGTGGGATGAGCACATCGAGTCGCTCGGCGGGCCGCGGCGTGTGGACGTCGTAACCCTGTCGCTGGGCGGCAACGACATCGGCTTCGAGGAGGTCGTCCTGGCCTGCGTCCCGTTTACCCGGGTCACCGAACTCTTCCTCGGATGCCCGTCGGAGGCCGCGCTGAACACCCGGATCGACAACCTCGTCGATCCCCCGAGAACGTGCCCCGGCACCAGCCGGCGAGGATCGACACCGGACTACGGATGTGCCCTCCGCATCGACGGCGAGCTGTACGGGTCGATGGCAGACTTCTACCGCGAGATCGTCTCCGAGCGCCTCACCGAGCGGGGCCGCCTGTACGTGATCGGCTACCCCAGCCTGATCGCCCCGTCGGGCGAGTGGAGGCTGTTCGACCCGTGCCGGGTGGTGTACAAGCCCGCCACCGTCGATCGGCTGGGCCGGCTGGCCGAGCACCTCAACCGGCAGCTGGCCGGCGCGGTGCGACAGGCCAACCAGGCGCTCGGCGCTGAGCGAGTCCACTACGTGGACACCTACACGCCGTTCCGCGAGGGCGGGCATGAGGTGTGCGGGCGGGGCACCGACTTCATTCACGGCATCACCCATGTGGGTACCAACCCGCTGACGGGCTGGTACCGGAGCTTCCACCTGAACAACGCGGGCCACGCCGAGGTGGCCCGACTACTCGCTGCCGCGGTCGGATCGACCTTCGAAGCCCCGGCAGGGTTGGCGCAGCCCTAGGAGCCGCGACGACCCGCTCGGCCTCTTATCCTTCGGGTTCAGTGATCCCTGCTCACGGTGACCAGAGGGTGGAAGACCCGTGGGAGGCGATCGAGGCCTGCTACGACGCCGGCTGGACCGACGGGCTGCCGGTGGTGCCGCCCACCGAGGCGCTGGTGGCCGCGATGCTGGACGCCGGGGTGTGGGCCCCCGACGACGTGCTGCTCGACGATCCGTGGCGGGGTCTGGCCGTCACCGCCCGCAAGGCCGCGGTCAACGCGGTCATGGCCGGCTGCCGCCCCGAGTACTTCCCGGTCGTGGGTACGGCCGTGCAGGCGATGGGCGAACCCGCATTCGAGCTGCATGCGGTGGCGGCCAGCACCGGCGGCGCTGCCATCCTCGTGGCGGTCAACGGGCCCGTACGCGACGAGATCGGCATCCACTGCAAGGAGAATCTGTTCGGCCCTGGCTTCCGGGCTAACGCCACCGTCGGCCGCACCGTCCGCCTGGTGCTGCGCAACTGCCTGATGGCCATACCCGGAGCGCTGGACAAGAGCACCCAGGGGTGGCCGGGCAAGTACGCCGTCTGCTTCGGCGAGGACGAGGCCACCTGCCCGTGGGAGCCGTTCCACGTCTCGAGGGGCTACCAGCCTTCGCAGAGCACGGTCACCATCATGGCCGCCGAGTCCGGGCACAACGTGGTGAACCACGCCTCCTCGGACGTGGCCGAGTTGCTGGGAACCTTCGCCGACTCGATGGCAGCGTTCGGCTCGCTCAGCTCGGGCCGGTCGCTGATCGTGTTCGCGCCCGAGCACGCCCGCAAGATCGCGGCCTCGGGATGGACCCGGACCCAGGTCCAGGAGTACCTGTACCAGCACGCGGCCCGCTCGTTCGCAGACGTCAAACGGGGCGGCAAGGTGGAACCGGCCGGCTTCGTCGAGGGGTACGACCCGGTCTGGTGGATGGCGTCTGACCCGACGGTGCGTCCCGGCGACGAGGACATCCTGGTGCGGCGGGGGACAGGGCCCGACGACATCGCCCTCATGGTCGGAGGCGGCGACGCCGGCGGGCATTCGGCCTTCTTCCCGACCTGGAGCCGGAACCGCAGCGTTCCGTTGATCACCCAGGAGGTAATCGCCCCATGACCGTCACGCTCATCGATCCGACCCTCGCGCCGGCCAGTGCAGGCTCGACCCGGGCTCCCAGGCCGGCCAGCCTCGACGGCGCGGTGCTCGGGCTGGTCAACAACGGCAAGACACGCGGCCGCGAGATCCTCCAGCGGGTGGCCGAGAACCTCGCGACCGCCCACCGGCTGGGCGGCACGATCCTGGTCACCAAGCCCGACTCGAGTTTCCCGGCCGCGCCGGAGGACATCGAGATGCTGGCCGCCGACGCCACCGCCATCATCGCCGCCATCGGCGATTGAGGCAGTTGCTCGTCGGGCAGTGTGCTCGACGCCGTCCGGTTCGAGGAGCTGGGCCTGCCCGCGGCCGCCATCCTGACCGAGCCGTTCAAGGCCACCGGCGAGGTCATGGCCGAGTTGCAGGGCTTCGCCGGCTATCCGTTCGCCACCATCCCGCACCCGGTGGCCAGCCTCACGGAGGACCAGGTGATGGCAGTGGCTGACGCGGTCACACCCGTGGTTGAGCGCCTGATCCTTCGTGGCGTGGCCGATGAGACACCCGCCGCGACCGGCGCCGGAGGCGGGCGGACGGGACTCGAAGATGTGGTGGAGGCCCTGGCCGAGGCCCTGCGGGCCGACCGGGCCGATCTGACTGCTGAGCAGTCGGGCAGCAGAATCGTGTTCCGGCTCCACATTCCCGACGAGGCGTGCGCCGAATGCGTGATGCCCTCGTCGATGCTGGTCCCGATGTTCCAGCACCGGGTCGACCAAGAACTCGGTCCCGGCTTGACCGTCGAACTGGAGGACCCCCGAACTTCTGTGGATTAGCCACCGGTGAGGTGGATTATCGACAGGAGTTCGTTTGACAGCCCGTCAGGCGTCGGCTGCGTCGAGGGCGTCGAGCGCGGCCACGGCCGCGTCTAGCATCCGGGCGCTGCAGCCGGCCATCTCCACCGGCGGGACGTGCTCCTCCGAGAGGGCGAGGGCCATCGACTTCAGTTCCTTCGCCGCGAAGCCGGCCCCAAGCACAGCCGGCTCTCCGAGGTCGGATCCTTCAGCCACCGCGGGATCAAGCGGGACGCGACCCAGCAGGGGCGTTCCTATCTCGGCGGCCAGCGCTGCCCCTCCGCCCGAGCCGAAGACGGACTGGTGCTCACCGTCGGGGGTCACCAGGTAGCTCATATTCTCCACGACGCCCACGATGCGCAGGTAGTTCTTGCGGCCCATGTCGGCCACTCTGGCGGCCACCTTCTGGGCCGCTACGGCCGGGGTGGTGACGATGATCATCTCGGCTCTGGGCAGCATCTTGGCCAGGCCCATCTGGACGTCGCCGGTGCCGGGCGGCATGTCGATCAACAGGTAGTCGAGGTCGTCGTTCCAGCGCACGTCCTCGCAGAAGTGCTGAACCGCCCGGTTGAGCATCAGGCCCCGCCACATCAGCGCCGAGTCCTCCCGGTCCACCAGGAAGCCCATCGACACCACATCGAGCCGGCCCTCGCCGATCGTCCGGCTGATGGGCACGATCTTGCCGTCCAGAGAGCGCAGGTCGCCGTCCACGCCGAGCATCCGGGGGACCGAGTACCCCCAGATGTCGGCGTCCATCACCCCGACGTTGTATCCCTCCTCGGCGAGCGCGGCGGCCAGATTGGTCGTCACCGTGGACTTGCCCACGCCGCCCTTGCCGCTGGCCACCATGAGAACCTTGGTGGTGGGCGGGATGGCCGTGTCCGGGGCCCGCTGCGCCACGTTGAAGCGGGCCTTGGACATGGCCGCGGTCTTCTCCTCAGCGGTCAGCTCGGCCCACACGATGCGCACCTTGGTCACGCCGGGCAGAGACTCCAGCCTCGCCTTCACGTCCTTCTGGATCTGGGCTCGCAACGGGCAGCCCGACGTGGTGAGGGCGATCTCGATCCTCACCACCCCGTCATCGGACACCTGCGCGCCGCGGGCCATGCCCAACTCCACGAGGTTGCTGCCCAACTCGGGATCGACCACACCCCGCATGAGCTCCATGACGGCCTCGGCCGTCGGCACGGTCGTGGTCACCACCCGATGCTACCGGCGAGGCCAGCCCGGCCGATCCGAGGCCGCCGACATCATGAGTAGCCCCGCCAGCCGCGGGGCGCTAGCTTGGATCCTGCAACAGCCGTCACCCAACCTCACGGAGAGCCGACGTGATCACACTCACCAATAAGGCATCAACCAAGGTATCTGAGCTCATCAAGGCCGAGGGCGAGGACGGTCTGGCCCTGCGGGTGGCGGTGCGCCCCGGCGGTTGCTCGGGCTTCTCGTATGAGATGTACTTCGATACCGACGTGGTCGAGGGCGACACCAAGGCGATCTTCGGCGAGGTCCAGGTCGTAGTCGACCCGTCTTCGGCCATGCTGCTAGACGGTGCCACGCTCGACTACTCCGACAGCCTGCAGTCGGCCGGGTTCTCGATCGACAACCCCAACGCCCAGCGCAGCTGCGGCTGCGGCCAGAGCTTCAGCTAGCCGCCTGTTCCAGGCGCTCCTGTCGTCTCGGGGGCCGAAATTGATGACGAATTGTCCCCCAGAGGCACAATTCTCGCACCAATTTGAGTTCTGAGATCGTCGTCGACGGCGCGGCGGTGGTCGTCACCGATGAGCATCTGACGCTGCTGGATGTGCTGCGTGAGCAGCTCGGGGTGCGCTCGGTGAAGGACGGGTGCAGCCCGCAGGGCCAGTGCGGCTGCTGCACGGTGCTGGTGGACGGCCAGCCCCGAGTGGCCTGCGTCACCCCGGCCCGGCGGGTGGCGGGCCGGGCCATCACCACCCTTGAGGGGCTCGACGCCGAGGTGCGCGACGGCTGGGCTCGGGCGTTCGCAGCCACCGGAGGCAGCCAGTGCGGGTTCTGCACGCCCGGGATCATCTGCCGCTTCGCCGGTCTCGATGCCAAGGGCGCCGACCACGCTGACCGGGACGCCGCGGCCCGCGCCCTGGCCGCCCATCTGTGCCGCTGCACCGGCTGGCAGCCGATCCTCGACGCCTGGGTGGCCTACCCGGTCCTCGGGTCGGACGCCGCCGCCGACCGGTTCTCGGATCCCAACGAGCGGGCCGGCTCCGATCTGAGAGCAGCCATCGAAGGCCGCTCGCCGCAGACCACCGGCGCCCATGTCGCGCTGGGGGAGGGCGGCTTCGCCGACGACACCGCGCCGTCAGATGCACTGGTGGCGGTGCGGGCCGGGTCGGGCTGCGAAGCCGCCGACGAGCACGGCTGGGTGGTGGCGGAGACTGCCGTCGAGGCGCGGAGGCTCGCTGGCCGGGTCCCGGGCCGTCGCACCACCGCGAGCTGGCAGCCTCCGCTGGAAGTGCCCGCCGGGGAATGGGCCGTCACCCTGCGTACGAGCTGGACAGAGCCTGGCTACCTGGAGACCGATGCGGCCTGGTGCGCCCCCGGCGGCGAGCCTGCCTCCCCTCTCGGGAACGGCGGCGCCTTCGGCGGGAAGCTCCATTCGCCGGTGGCCGAGGCCGCCCGCCGTCTGGCCGATCGCCACGGCCGGCCCGTGCGGGTGCTGTGGTCCCGGCCCGACACAGCCGAGTTCGGCCCCAAGCGCCCGCCGCTAGCCGCGGGCGTGCGGCCCGACGGCACCGGCGAGATGATCGTCGCCCGTACGCCGGGCATTGCCGCCGCGATCCAGGATTACGCGCCCGATCTGACCGTCACTGAGGTCGACATGGCCGGTCCGCCCACCTCGTCGGACGTGCGGGGCGCGGGCTGGGCCGAAGCCGCCGCATTGCTGGCCGCGGTCCGGGGCGAGTCGGGCCCGATCACCTGTCCCGGCGGTGGCTCGGCCACGGCTGCGGTGGGGGCCGACGGGACCATCCGCGTGCAGGTGCAGGCTGGCCGGGTGCTCGACGAGACGGTCCTGCGCTCCTACTGCACCGGTGCGGCCCACATGGCCTACTCGTGGGTGACCAGCGAGTCGCTCGGCGTCGACCCCGAAGGCACCGTGCACGACCTCACCGTGCGCTCCTTCGGCATCGTGAGCGCGGCCAACATGCCCGAGGTCCGCGTTGAGTCGCTCGATGACGGCTCTGAGCCCGTCAACGGCAGCGACGCGGTGTTCGCCGCAGTGGCCGCCGCGGTCTGGATCGACCGGGGATGCCCGCCGGTCTGGCCCACCGACCGCTGAGCCGCAGCCTCTAGCGGCGACGGAGTCCTGGGAGGCTGGGTAGTCGGGGTCGCGCCTTCTGGTCCGTGATCTGGGGGTAGCCGGTCTCCGCTTCCTTGTGGGCCAGTTCCAGGTACTCGTTCGGACCGTCGTCGCTGCGGTTGGCCGCGTCGGAGTCGGCCTTCAGGAAGCTCCCGAGGGCCGCGGCCACGATCCCGGTGCCCACCAGCACCGCCACTGGGAACAGCACCACCAGCACGATCACCATCACAACCGCTCCAGCCACGGCGCCAGCATACGCGCGAGCCGATCGTGCTGGGGGACTCGCGGGGAGGCCGGGGGTGTCACGGGGGCAGGCAATGGCGCCGCTTGCGGTGCCAGGGCGCGCCCGTGACAGGACCCGCCGGCCGGGAGGCGATGCCGAAGGCGGGAAGAGCTGGCGGGAGCTATATCTCGGGAGGCGCGACGGTGTCGGCTATCAGCGCGTGCACTACAGCCTTGAGGGCTTCGTCGGTGGTGGCGCCATCCTCGAGTGCCTCGCGGTACACCGCGAGCTGGCGGTCGGCGGCTGAGCCCCGCCGGCAGATGGTGCGGGCGTGCTCGACCTCCGCCACACAGCCCAGGGCCTCGGCATCGGGCCGGACCAGCTCCAGGAGCTCCTCCACCAAATCACCGAAGCGCACCAGCTCGCCCCGGCCGAAGTCCATGAGCTCGCCGCTGACCCCGTAGCGCTCGGCTCGCCAGAGGTTCTCCTTCAGCAGGAAGTTCGCGTAGCTCCGCCAGCGGCGGTTCTCCAGCTTGAGACGCCAGAGCATCCTCAGCACGCACACGTACATGGCGGCGACCGCGATGGTGTCCTCCATCTTCGTGGGCAGGTCGGCGACCCGCATCTCCAGCGTGGGGTAGCGCTCCGACGGGCGGATGTGCCACCACACCATGGTGGAGTCCTCGATGATCCCGGCTCGCACCAGTACGTCGATGTGGCGCTTGTAGTCGGACCATGAGCCGAACTTCTCGGGGAGGCCGGTGCGGGGCAGCGTCTCGATCACCGACATGCGGTAGCTCTTGAGGCCGGTGTCCTGGCCCTCCCAGAACGGCGACGAGGTCGACATGGCCAGCAGATGAGGCAGGAAGTAGGCGGCCTGGTCCATCAGATCGATCCGCAGGTCGGGGTCGTCGATGCCGACATGGACGTGCAAGCCGGAGATGACCAGCCGCCGGGTCACGCCCTGCAGGTCCGCAGTGAGGGCCTGGTAGCGCTCCCCTTCGGTGTACTGCTGCTGGTGCCATCTCGCGAACGGGTGCGACGAGGCGGCGATGGGCGCCAGTCCGTACTCGGCGGCGGCTTCGGCTACCGCCAGGCGAAGCAGCCCGAGGTCGGCCCGAAGGTACTTCGTGTCGGAGCAGACACCCGTGGCGATCTCGATCTGCGAGCTGAACAGCTCCCTGGCCACCAGACCGTGACGCAGGTCGGCCACCTTCTCGAGCAGGCCGGGAGGCTGCTTGGTGATGAGCGCCCCGCTGTCGCGCTCCACCAGCAGGTACTCCTCCTCGATGCCCATCGTCCAGGCCGGCTCGTCCGTCATTGCTGCTCCCATCCGACTCCTGCGGCGAGAGTAGCGGCGAGTACCCGGATTGGGGTACTCGCCGGGGTCTCCTGCCGAGTCCCGGCAGATGCCCAGTAGTAGCCTGAGCCGCGCCAGATCAGAGCCTTCGGAGGCAGAGCCGTGGCCCTAACAGCAAGTCCGTGCACCGATCCAGTTGTCCTGAACATGTGGCATCCGATCGCCGCCACCGCCGAGACCAAGCCGGGCCGGGTCCACACCACCCGCCTGCTCGGCGAGGCGGTGAGCTACACCCTCGATGACGACGGACGGCCGGTCGTGTGGCGAGCCGATCCGGCGCAGAGGCCCGGCATGCCCGTCGACGTAGCCCGGATCGGTGACCGCCTCCCCGTCATCGACCGGTTCTGCTTCATCTGGACCTCGTACGGAGATCCGCCCGACCGCCTGTTCTCCATCCCCGAGTTCGACGAGTCCGACCGCCGCACCTTCGCGGCGGCCTCGATCGGGGTCCACACCTCGGCGCCCCGGGCCGTCGAGAACTTCCTGGACATGGGTCACTTCCCGTACGTTCACACCGGGATCCTCGGCGTCGAGCCCCACACCGAGGTGGTCGAGTACGACATCGAGATCACTGAGGACAACGAGGTCCTGGCCACCCGCTGCCTGTTCTACCAGCCGCTCGCGGCCCTGGCCGCCACCAAGGGGCAGATGACCGAGTACACCTACCGGGTGCCGCATCCGTACGTGGCCATGCTCTACAAGACGGCGCCGCCCGACCCGAGCCGCCTGGACGCCATCGCCATCTTCATCCAGTCGGTGACCGAGGAGCAGATCGTGGCTCACAACTTCCTGTGCATGGTCGACCACACGAACACCGACTCCGATCTGAAGGTCTTCCAGCAGAAGATCTTCGGCCAGGACAAGCCGATCATCGAGAACCAGGTCCCCCGGCGCCTTCCCCTCGCCCCCCGGGCCGAGACGCCGATCCGGGCCGACAAGTCCTCGATCATGTACCGGCGGTGGCTGTCGGATCTCGGCATCACCTACGGCGTCATCCCGGAGGCCGCATGACGTGGCATCCGGTCGCGTCATCGGCTGACCTGAGTTACCGCACCACTTATCACGCTCAGATCCTGGGCCGCGAGCTCGTTGCCTGGCGTGCCGACGATGACACGGTCAACCTCTGGGAGAACCGCTGCCTGCACCGGGGAAGCCGGCTTACTCTGGGCTTCAACGACGGTGCCGAGCTGATGTGCCGGTACCACGGGTGGCGCTACGCCAACCGCACCGCTGCCTGCACATACATCCCCGCGCATCCTGCGGATGCCCCGGCCCGCTCGGTCTGCAACCGCACCTACCCCGTGGCCGAGCGTTACGGCCTGGTGTGGGGCTCTGTCGAGGCACAGGATGCCGGCGCGGCCCGTCCCCGGGCAGTGGACCTGCTGGAGGCCGGCTCTCCCATGCCGCTGCGGGCCATCGCGGTGAACGCCCCGCCCTCGACGGTGGCCGATGCGCTGGCCGGTTACCGGTTCCAGCCGTCTGCCGCGGTCACGGAACGCCCCGGTGCTGCCGCCGACTGGCGTTCGTACCGGTCCCCGGAGGGCGACTGGGATGTGGCCACCGTCGAGCGGGACGACCTGCGAATCACCCTGCGGGCCGCTGACGGAGACGACGAGACCCATCTCGTGCTGTGGGTGCAGCCCGTCGATGCCCACCGCAGTGTGATCCGGGGCGTGCTCGACGCCCGGCCGCCGGCTGCGGCTCGCCTCGCCGTGCTTTGTCACCACAATCACTTGCTGAGCCGTCTGCGCGATCGGGTCGAGGAGCAGGCCGCGTTCGAGCCGATGCCCGAGCCGATCCAGGTGGAGATCGTGCCGGTGAGCGTGGAACTGGCCGGCATGCCCGAGTTGGGCGCAGGGCGGCAGGCACCACTGCGTGTCCGGGTCGCCCGCAAGTGGGCCGCAGCCACAGATGTGGCCGGTTTCGAGTTGGAGCCGGTCGAGTCCTCCCTGCCCGGATTCCAGGCTGGAGCGCACATCGACGTCCACCTGCCCAACGGTCTGGTCCGCCAGTACTCATTGACCAACGGGCCCGGTGAGTCCGGCTGCTATCGCATCGGGGTGAAGCTCGAACCGGAGTCGACCGGCGGCTCCAAGTGCCTGCACGAGACCGTCCGGACCGGCGATGTGCTGGCTGTCTCGGTTCCCCGCAACAATTTCACCCTCAGCCGGGCGTCCGAACGCACGGTGCTGCTCGCCGGCGGGATCGGGATCACCCCGCTGCTGTCAATGGCCCAGACCCTGCGCCAATCCGATCTCGCCTTCGAGTTGCACGTCTTCGTGCGGGACCGCCGCTTTCTGCCGTTCCCGGAACTGGTGGCGTCGTTCGGGGATGCTGCTGTCGAGCATGTGGGCCTCACACCGCGCCAGACCGAGAGCGAGATCGACGGGATCCTGGGCGAGCACACCGAATCGGCCCAGCTGTACGTGTGCGGGCCCGCGCCGATGATCGAAGCCGCCATCGGGGTTGCCGACGGGCTCGGCTGGCCCGAGCAGTCGGTGCACTTCGAGTACTTCGCCAACCCCACCGAGATCGACGACTCCAGCGCGTTCGACGTGGCGCTGGCCCGCTCCGGGCTGACACTGCGGGTCGAGCCCGCCCAGACCGTGCTACAGGCGTTGAGGGCCCACGACATAGACATGCCGTCGTCGTGCGAGCAGGGCGCCTGCGGCACCTGCCTGGCGTCGGTGCTGGAGGGCGAGATCCTCCATCAGGACGTCTACCTGAGCCGCTCGGAGCGGGCGGCCGGCGACCGGATGCTCACGTGCGTGTCCCGGGCGACCTCCGACCGCCTCGTGCTCGACTTGTAGGGAGGTGGCCGTGATCAAGCTGTACAACTACGAGCTGTCGGCCAACTGCTACAAGCAGCGTCTGTTCCTCAGCATCCTCGGCCTCGACTACGAGGCCGTCACCATCGAGTTCTTCCCGGGCATGGAGCACAAGTCCGAGGCGTTCCTGGAGATCAACCCGCTGGGGCACATCCCGGTCCTCGACGACGACGGCTTCATGGTGCGGGACGCGCACGCCATCCTGATCTACCTGGCCACCAAGTACGACCCGAGCGGCCGGTGGTATCCCAGCGGCGCCCCCGAACTGGTGGCCAAGACGGCCCAGTGGCTGCTGTTCTGCGAGGGCACCACCAACACCGCCTCGGCCGCCCGGCTGCACGACGGGCTGCACTACGACTTCGACATCGACGCGGTCCGTGCCGGCGCCCACCGGCTGTTCCGGGTGGCCGACGAGCACCTGTGGTTCGCCGAGCAGGAGGGCTACGACTGGCTGGTCCCGACCGACCATCCGACCATCGCCGACCTGGCCCTGTTCCCGGACGTGGTCCTGTCGGAGGAGGGCGGCGTCAGCAGGCAGGACTATCCGGCCCTGCATCGCTGGACCGACCGGGTCAAGCGCATCGACGGCTTTACCCCGATGCCCGGCATCTTCGAGGCCGCCCCAGCCCGCGCCTGAACCGGAGTTCGGCGCGGTTGCTCAGTTGGCTCCCCGCACGTAGGGATCGCCGAGGGCGGCGGGGGTGTGGCTGCGCCGGGCCCTGACCACCAGCGCTACCAGCGTCACCACGTAGGGCAGCGCCAGGAATACCTCGTAGGGCACTTCTGTGGCTGTCCCCTGAAGGCGCAGCTGGGCCGCGTCGCACAACCCGAACAGGAACGCTCCGGCGACCGCAGGGACGGGCCGCCATCCCGCGAAGACCACCAGTGCCAAGGCCACCCAACCCCGGCCCGCGGTTACCTCCTCGATGAACAGCCCCAGCGGCCCGTTGACCAGCACCGCGCCGCCCAGGCCGGCGAGGGCGCCTCCGGCGATGGTCGACATCCAGCGGATGAGGACCACGTTGTAGCCAAGAGCGTCGGCTGACTCGGGGGACTCCCCGACCGCGCTGATCGTCAACCCCAGCGTCGTGCGGCGGAACAGGAACCAGACGGCCGCGACGCACACCAGGGTCAGCGCCACCAGGGGCCACATGCCCAGCCGCTCCACCCGCGGCGGCAGCTCGCCGATGGCCCAGCGCAACTGGAACAGGTAGGTGGTGGCAGCGATGGCCACGATGGTGAAGGCGATTCCGGTGACCACCTGACTGGTCCGGAAGGTGACGACCAGCCCGGCGAACATTCCGCCGGTCAACGCGCCCACCAGCAGGCCCGCAAGCAGGCCGATCCATGGGGAACCGGTCGCGTCGTTGACGATGTAGCCCCCGAGGGCCCCGGAGAGCATCATCCCCTCGAGCCCGAGGTTGAGCACGCCGCTGCGCTCGTTGATGATGGCGCCGAGCGCGGCGAGGGCCACGGGCAGGCCCAAGCGGATGCCGGCCTCGACGGTGGCGATGCTGAACAGCGTGTCCATCAGCGGGCCTCTTTCCAGCGGGCGGCGATGGCGTCGCCCCAGACCACGAAGATGATGACGAAGGCCGTGATCAGCGACACCAGCGACGACGGAAGCTCGAACTGGCGCTGGGCCGACTCGAAGCCGATGGTCAACCCGGCCATGCCGAGCCCCGCGATCAGCACCCCGAGGGGGTGGAGCCGACCGATCAGCGCCACGATGATCGCGTCCCAGCCGTAGCCCACCGACGCTTCCTGACCCAGGCGAACGTTCACGCCGGTGGTCTCGACCATCCCGGCAAGGCCCGCGAGGCTGCCGGCCACCACCAGGACGCTGAGAGTGACCCTGGCTGATGAGAACTCGTTGGCGTTGAGCGTTCCCGGGTTGTGACCGAGGGCGTCGATCCGGAATCCCCAGCGGTGCCGCCGGATGAGCCACCAGGCGATCGGCACCAGAACCAGTGCGAACAGGAAGCCGAGGTGGGTCTTCTGCCCGAAGAAACTGGGCAGCGCGGCTGCCGCTATCGGCCGGCTGTTGGCGTTGTAGGACTCAGGGTCGCGGATGCCGTCGCGAACCGCCCACTGCAGGATGCTGTCGCCGATGAAGCTCAGCATGAGCGTGGAGATGACGATGCTCGCGCCGAACCGGTTGGCCAGCACTCCCGCCAGTCCTCCCCAGAGCGCGCCGGCTGCTATGGCCGCACCGAGGCCCACCACGATGAGCACGACTCGGGGAAGGTCGCTGATGCCGCCGGCGGTCACTACCGCCGTGCCCGCCACCGCGCCCACCAGGTACTGGCCCTCGCCTCCGATGGTGAACACCCGGGCTCGGTAGGCCAGCGCATAGCCGATGCCGATCAGCACCAGAGGCGTCGCCACCGTGGCCGTGTAGCTGAACCCCCTCGACTTGGTGAACACCCCTTGGAGGATGGCTTGGTACACCGACAGCGGGTTGACGCCGTCGATGGCGATCAGCACACCGCCCACCACGAACGCGGCCAGAGCGGAGACCACCGGCACCAGGATCGACGACAGGATCCCCTCGGCAGTGGTCCGGTGGACTACTGCCTCCAGCCACGAGTCGAGCTTCGGGGGCCAGGTAGACCCTCTGGGGGGTGCTGCCTCCGAGGTGGGCTCGTGCGTTTCGGGAGCGGTCATTTCAACGGCGCGGCGGTTCGGGTGGCTGTGGTCATGCCGGGGAGGCTTCCCCGCGGGCGGCGGTGCGGGCCCTGTCGGCCGCGTCGCCGGCCATCGCCAGGCCGATGGCGGCCCGGTCGAAGGGCGGCAGGTACGGGCCGAACAGGGTGCCGTTGTAGAGGACCTCGATCCGGTCGGCCACCGCCAGCAGCTCGTCGAGCTCGGCCCCGATCCACAGGACTGCGCAGCCGGCCTCAGCCGCGGCGACGAGGCGGGTGGCCACAGTGTCGGCCGCCTCGGGATCGAGGCCCCGTGTCGGGTAGCAGGCCAGCACGGCGCGGGGGTGCTCGTCCAGCTCGCGGGCCAGGACCAGTTTCTGGGCGTTGCCTCCCGACAGAGAGCTCGTCTTGGCGTGCGGTCCGGCCGTGCGCACATCCCAGTGGCCCAGTGACGGGCGGGCCGCTCTGTGGCGGGCGGTCCGGTTCGGTCGGATGGGCAGGACCCGGCCCAGTTCGAGGTTGTCCGAGAGGTCCATCGGTCCGATCAGACCCCACGCATACCGATCAGAGGGGATGTAGGCAAGCCCCTGCTCCCGGCGGGCCCGCGGGTCTGCGGGAGTGATCGATTCTCCGCGGATCGAGACCTCCCCCGACTGGGCTGCGCTGCGGCCCGACAGGGCCGCCTCGAGTTCGGACTGGCCGTTGCCGTCGACACCGGCGATGCCGACGATCTCGCCCTCGCCGACATCGACAGACAGGCTCGACACCCGCCCCAATGACACGTCGCGGACCCGCAAGCACACCGGGCCCGTCTGCGTTTGGCGGCTGGTCCGCGCGGTGATGGTTCCCGTGGTGTCGGTGCCGATCATGGCGGAGGCCAGGTCGGCTCGGGTGTAGGCGGCTACCGCGCCGTCGCTGATCGCCTCGATCCCCTCGCGCAGCACCGTGACCCGGTCGCAGGCCTCGACTTCGGCCAGACGGTGGGTGATGACGACCAGCGCCCGGCCCTGGTCGGCGAGGGCCCGGGCCACGCCCAGGAGCCGTTCGGCCTCCGCGTCGGTCAGCACCGCCGTGGGCTCGTCCAGCAGGAGGATCCTGGCGTCGGCGTCGAGGGCCCGCAGGATCTCGAGGCGCTGCTGCTCGCCTACTGACAGCTGCGAAGCGGGCACGCCGTCGCGCACCTCCAGCCCGTACTGCTCGACCAAGTTCCGCAGCCGCGCTCCGGCGTTGCGGCCGGGGGGCAGGAGCGCTCCCTCGGGGCGGGCCAGCACGAGGTTCTCCGATGCGGTCAAGGTGGGCACCAGCGTGAAGTGCTGCTGAACGAGCGCTACTCCCAGTGCCCGTATGGGTCCGGGCTCGAAATGTTCGATGAGCTGGCCGAACACCTCGACAGTCCCGGCATCGGGGCGGTCGAGGCCGGCCAGTATCCGCATGAGCGTCGTCTTGCCCGCCCCGTTGGCCCCGAGCAGCGCGTGAATCTCGCCGGCGCGCGCCTCGAAATCCACGCCGTCCAACGCGACCGTCCCACCGAAGCGACGTGACACTGACCGCATCACGGCGGCTGGGGTTTGTGCTGGCGGCTCTGACTGGTCCAAGTGCGCCTCGGCCGTGACTGGCTGAGTCTGTGGGCTCAGTTCTCGCCTACGAAGGGCACGACGAAGCTGCCGTCCTGGATCTCCGCGAGTCGCTGGTCGAACAGGTCGAGCGCCTCCTGGGAGATCCGACCCTCGCCCCCGGGAGAGATCAGGACGTCCATCCCGCCGTCGGCCAGCGGCACCGAGTAGTAGCGGGCCTCTGTCTGGCCCGCGACCACATCGGCAACCATCTGCTCGAACACCCTGTCGAGACGCCAGACGAACGAACTCAGCACGGACTCGCCGAGCGCGGCCATGTCACCCACATAGCCGGTGGACACGCCTCCGATGTCGTTGGCTGCCTCGATCTGCCCGAAGGTCGGGCCCTGGCCGCATCCGACGAACATCGTCGCCCCGGCGTCGGCCTGCCCGAGGGCAGCCTCCTTGGCCAACTGCACGTCGATCCAGTCGCCCACAGAAACGAACGAGCCGTCCGTCTCGGGCCTGATCTCGCGGGCTCCGGCCAGATAGGCGTGATACATCCCGACGCAGACCGGGATCTCGAAGCCCCCCGCACCGCCGACGTTTCCACCCTCGGTTGCCCCAGCGCCGAGGATGCCCGAGAGGAAGGACGCCTCGTAGAACGGCTGGTCGTAGTCGCCGACGTTGCCCGCCACGTCGCCGAACCCGCCGGCGTAGGCGAAGATCGTGTCCGGGAACTCGGCGCCGACGGTCTTGACGTTGTCGCCGTAGTTGAACGAGTGGGCCACGATCGGGTTGTATCCCTGCTCGGCGAAGTCACGCAGGGCGCGCTCGGCCTCGGCTCCTGGCGGCACGTTCTCAACCAGCGCTATGTCGGAGATGATCCCGTCTGCCAGGAGCTTGTTGCCGCCATCGACCGCGGCTTCGCCCCAGGATCCGTCGTTCCACTCCGCCGAGTAGATGATGGCCATCTTGGGTGCGTCCGCGGCCGGCTCGGGCGCGGCCGTGGTCTCCGGCGCGGCCGCGGTCTCGGGTGCGGCCGTGGTCTCGGGCGGGGTTTCGGCTGCGTCCTCGCCATCGTCGCCGCAGGCCGCCGCGATCAGGGCAAAGACGGCTGCGATCGCGATGAGCAGGACCCCATGGAGTTTGCGAGTAGTTCTTGGATGTGCCATGTCGCGACCATAACAGGGCGCGCCATCCCGCGAGGGTCGAGTACGGGTGCTGGCGCCTCGTTTTCGGCGGCGTCAGCCGGTGATTTCGAGCATGCGCAGCGCGTTGCCCCGCACGATCTTGTAGACGGTCTCGTCGTCGAGGCCCGCGAACATCTCTTCGGCCACCTGCAACGTGTTGGGCCACGTCGAGTCGGTGTGGGGGTAGTCAGTCTCGAAGGTGACGTTGTCCACCCCGACCTCGTCGAGGCTGGCCAGACCGTGGCGGTCGCTGAACAAGCAGCCGAACCCGTGGCGGTACCAGTACGTCGACGGGGGTTCGGGCACCAGCCGCTTGGTGTCGGCCCAGGCCCTGTGCTCCTCCCAGACGGTGTCGGCCCGCTCCAGGATGTAGGGCAGCCAGCCGATCTGGCCCTCGCTGTAGGCGATCTTCAGCTCCCGGTGGCGGGGCAGGATGCCCGAGAACAGCCAGTCCGACAGTGAGGCCATGGCGTTGTTGAAGCTCAGCGTGGCCGCCACCCCCGTCGGGGCGTCGGCCGAGGTGATCGGCATCTGCGAACTCGACCCGATGTGCATGCAGATCACGGTGCCCGTCTCCTCGCAGGCCGTGATGAACGGCTCGTAGAAGCCGGTGTGGATCGACGGCAGGCCCAGCTTGGGAGGGATCTCGCTGAAGCAGACGGCCCGGCAGCCCCGCTCGGCGTTGCGTCGGACCTCGGCCGCGGCCAGGTCGGCGTCCCACAGGGGGATGATGATGAGCGGTACCAGCACTCCGTCGCTCTGCGCGCACCACTCCTCGACCATCCAGTCGTTGTAGGCCCGGATGCAGGCCAGGCCGAGCTCGCGGTCCTTGGCCTCGTAGAACGTCTGGCCGCAGAAGCGGGGGAAGGTCGGGAAGCTGAGGGAGAGGTCCACGTGGTTGGCCAGCATGTCGGCCGCCCGGGCCTCGGGCTCGTAGCAGCCGGGGCGCATCTCGTCGTAGGTGATGGGCGAGAGCGTCATGTCGTCGCGGTCGAAGCCGACCGCGGCCACATGTCGCTTGTGGGGGTACATGCCGTCCTCGTAGAACCAGATGTCGCACCAGTCCCCCGAGCCGTCGGGCGGATCGAGGTCGTACGTGTAGGTGGTGCCGGCGGTGTACTTCAACTCGCCGAGGCGGTGCCGCTCGATGCGCGGGCCGGCCTTGCGGTGCTTAGCCGGCAGCCACTGCTGCCAGACGTGGGGCGGCTCCACCACGTGGTCGTCGACGCTGACGATCATCGGGATCCGGGACACTCCGGACTCCTCGTGCTGGGGCTCGGTCACCGCCATCAACCCGCGAACACCGTCTCGGTCGTGAACGTGAGTCCCCGCTCGAGGGTCTTGTGCACCGGGCAGCGGCGGGCGATGTCGGCCAGTCGGGCGCGCTGGTCGTCATCGAAGTCGCCCTCGATGAAGATCTGGCTCTGGACCCGGTCGATGAAGCCCGACGCCTCGGTCTCGCAGTCGTCGCAGTCGTTGGCGTGCACCCGGTCGTGGGTGTAGCTGGCCGACACCGAGTGCAGCTCCCAGCCCTTGCGCCGACAGTACATCGAGACCGTGATGCAGGTGCAGGCGGCCACCGACGACAGCAGCAGTTCGTACGGGTTGGGGCCGGTGTCGGCCCCGCCGACGTCGGTGGGCTCGTCGGCGTGCCAGAGGTGCGAACCGGACCTCAGCTCCACCGAGAACTCGGCGCCCGGCTCGATCTTGACATCCGCGATGATGGTGGTCATGCCGTCAGGCTAAGAGCGAGCGCCCCGCAGGGCCATACTTAATCCATGTCAGCGGCCACTTACGAGCGCGACGGACACGTCGCCACCATCACCTACAACCGCCCCGAGGCCCTCAACGCGGTCAACGGCGCCATGCGTCGGGACCTGGACGCCGCCTGGACGGCCTTCCGGTCCGACACCGAGGCCTGGGTGGCCATCGTCACCGGCGCGGGCCGGGCCTTCTGCGCGGGCGCTGACCTCAAGGACCCCGAGGGCTCCACCGGGGACTGGCCCGGCTCGTTCTGGGAGTGGCCCACCATCACCACCTTCGAGTCGGGCATGGAGATCTGGAAGCCGACCATCGCCGCGGTCAACGGCGCATGCATCGGCTACGGCCTGACCGGGGTGCTGGCCTGCGACTTCGTGCTGGCCAGCGAGCGGGCCACCTTCGCCTACCCGGAGGTCCGTATCGGCGTGCCCACCATCGTCGGGGCGCTGCGGCTGCCCGACCGGGTGGCGTGGCCCGATGCCCTGGAGCTGCTCCTGACCGGCGAGACCATCGACGCGGCCAGGGCCAAGGAGACCGGTCTGGCGTGGAAGGTCATTCCCCACGACGACCTCATGGCCGAGGCCGGCACCCTGGCCGACCGCCTGTGCGCGGGCGCGCCGCTGGCCGTGCGGGCCACCAACGAGATGGCCCGCCGGGGCCGCACGCTGCCCTGGATCGAGGCCGTGCGCATGGGCGAGACCATGCGCCGGGTGGCGGCGAACACCGCCGACGCCGCCGAAGGCCTAGCCGCCTGGCAGGAGCGCCGCCCCCCCAACTGGCAAGCCCGCTGACCCGCCAGATGGGCAGGCACGAACGACCGGTGAGGCCGGGGGGTGGCGCCGGGGCAAGGAATGGCGGCGCTCGCGCCGCCAGGCCGCGCCGGTGACAGGACCCGCCGGCCGGGACGCCCGTCGTGGACCCGCCGGTCGGGACGCCCCATCGAGTGGGACGCCCCGACCGTCAGTAACTGACCGCTAGCTCTTGGCGTTGGTGAGCTGATCCTGGATCAGCAGAGCCATGTCGCCTGCGTGGGGGATGAACTCGAGCCGAGCCTCGACCTCCGGCGGCGGGTAGATGCCCGGATCCTCGAGGATCTCGTCGAGGATGTAGGGCGTGGACGCCGCGTTGGGGCTGCCGTAGTAGGTCCAGTTGGTGAGCGCGGCGCCGTTCTCCGCGTCGGTGAGGAAGTTGATCATGGCGTGGGCCGAGCACACGTTGTCGGCGTTGTGGGGGATGGCCATGGTGTCGACCCAGCGGACGCCGCCCTCCTTGGGGATGGTGTAGACGTGGGTCTCGTAGGCGTCGGCCTCGTAGATCGACAGGGCGAACCCTCCGCTCCAGCCGTGGGCCACATCTACCTCGCCGTTGATCAGGTCGTCGCTGAAGGTGACCGAGTCGTACTTGAGCAGCCGCTCGTTGGTGGCCCGCAGCAGATCGCCGGCCTCGCGGACGGCGTCCTCATTCTGGTTGTCGATCACGTCCTTGAGGTTGTATCCGAGGTACTTGAGCGCGGCCGACACCGCCTCGGGTGCGTCGTCGAGCATCGAGATGTTGCCGGGGACCAGCGCGGCGGTGTCGGGATCGAAGATCACCGCCCATGTGGACTCGCCCAGAATGTCGAGCACCTCGTAGCTCATGCCGATGCCGGTGGTGCCCCACTGGTAGGCGACGTGGTACAGGTGATCGGGGTCGAAGGGCGGGTTGGCGAACGCGGGGTCGATGTTGGCCGCGTTGGGAATGGCGTCGTAGTTCAGTTCCTGGATCAGACCCTCGCGCCGCATGGTGTCGACCATGTAGTCCGAGGGCACCACCAGGTCGTAGATGACTGCGCCGGACTCGACCTTGCTCAGCATCTCCTCGTTGGACTCGTAGGTCGTGTACTCGACGTTGATGCCAGTCTCGGCCTCGAAGGCGGTGAGCAGCTCCTCGTCGATGTACTCAGCCCAGTTGTAGAACGCCAGGTCGCCGTCGGTCTCCCCGGGGGCGCAGTCGGCTGCTGACGCGTCGTCGCCGCCGCCGCCGCTGCAGGCCGCGGCCAGCAGGCCGGCAACGCCCACCAGTGCTGCGATAAGAACGACACTGCCGCGGCGACCGCGATGTCGTCGTCCTGGCTCCCTATGCATTAGTGCAGTCATGGTCTATTCCCTCCTAAGTGTTCATCGAAGAACGACAGAACTATAGGACTTGGGTCTGTTGCGATGCGCTGGCTCGGCGTCGCTGCAGGGCGAGCGCGCCCAGCACGAGCGTGATCGACGCGGTGAGCATGAGCGTGGAGATGGCGTTCAGCTCGGGTGTGACGCCGCGGCGGATGCTGCTGAACACGTACACCGGCAGGGTCGTCGAGCCCGGGCCGCTCACGAACGCGGAGATCACCACATCGTCGAGCGACAGGGTCAGCGCCAGCAGCCCTCCCGCCGCGATCCCGGGCATGATCAGCGGCAGGGTGACCCGCCTGAACGTCTGCCATCCCGTTGCGTAGAGGTCGCGTGCGGCCTCCTCCAGGGTGCGGTCGAACTGGTCGAGCCTGGCCCTCACCACCACGCAGACGAACGAGATGTTGAAGGCGATGTGGGACAGAGCGACGGTGGAGATGCCGAGGGTGAACCGGGGGCCGAACGAGTCGATGAACTTGAACGCCTCCGCGAAGAACACGAGCAGCATCACCGCCATGGTGATGTCGGGGATGACGATGGGCAGGTAGATCGTGCCGTCCAGGGCGCGGCGCCCCCGGAAGCGGTAGCGGTCCAGAGCGAGGGCCACCGCCGTTCCGAGAACCACGGAGACCACGGTGGAGACCAACGCCACTATGAGCGACACCCGTATGGCCGACGTGATCACTTCATTGCGGAGCGCCTCGCCGTACCAAGCCAGCGAGAATCCCCCCCAGATGTTCACCCGCGACGACGCATTGAACGAGAAGATCACCAGCACGAAGATGGGCACGTACAGGAAGGCGAAGACGACCCATGTCCAGGCGGCCAGCAACCGCCGGGTGCGCAGTCCCAGCCCGGTCTCGACGGTGCCGCTCATGACACGGCCGCCGGTGCGGGCTCGGGCTCAGCCTGGGCGCGTCCGCGCCGTCGGCGCCGGGGTCGGTCGCCGCCGTCTGCACCGCTGCCGGAGCGCTGGTTGAGAGCGACCGCTACCAGCATGGCCACGATCAGCAGCACGCTCAGGGCCGCTCCCAGCGGGTAGTTGCGGGCATCCCGGAACTGGCGGGCGATGTAGGAGCCGATGAGCAGCGTCTTGGCCCCGCCCAGGATGTCGGGCACGACGTAGGAGCCGAAGCTGGGGACGAACACCAGCACCGATCCGGCCACGATCCCCGACTTGGTGAGGGGCAGCGTGACCTTCCAGAAGGCCTTCGAGCCGCTGGCGTACAGGTCCCGGGCTGCCTCGGTGAGGCTCCAGTCCATGCGTTCGAGGGCGACATACAGCGGCAGCACCATGAGTGTCAGGAAGCTGTAGACCATGCCGATCGTCACCGCGGTGGGGGTGAACAGGATCCGGAAGGTGCCGAAGCCGAGGCTCTCGCTGAGCGCCGAGGCCGGCCCGTTCGAGCCGAGCAGGAAGCGGATGGCGAAGACCCGCACCAGCCCGTTGGTCCAGAACGGGATCATGACCAGTACCAGCAGGATGGCTCGCATGTGCCGCGGCCGGGTGGCGATGTAGTAGGCGAAGGGGTAGCCGACGGCGACGCACAGGGCGGTGGTCAGGGTGGCCAGCCACGCCGACCGCCCGATGATGCCCACGATGACGTCGTCGCCGATGGCGCGGTAGGACTCGACGTTCCAGCTGCTCAACGAGGTCCGGCCGGTAGAGGTGCGGGTGGCGAAGGAATAGACCGAGATCAGGGCGAGCGGGACGACGAAGAAGATCAGCAGGTAGAGGGATCCCGGCGAGGCCAGGAGCATCCCCTGGCGCCGCTTCGCCACCTCGGCCGCCTCCTCCCCGGAGGCCCCGGTGCTCGCCGGCGGCCGGCTGGCGGGCTGCATCCTCAATCGGCGACCACGGCCGCGGCGCCGCGGTCCCAACTGACGGTCACCTCGGCGCCTACCGCGAAAGGTTGGCCGACCTCTCCCTCGTTGCGCACCTCGACTGACATCGGCCCGACGGCAACCTCGTACACCACCGCGTGGCCGAGGTAGGTGATGTCGCGGACCTCGCCGTCGAGGCTGGAGCCTTCGGCGGCGGCAGTGCCCCGAGGCTGCAGGCGAGCCCGCTCGGGGCGAAGGCTGACGGCCACTTCCGCTCCCGCCGCCATGGAGGTTTCGGCCTCGATGAGGGCTCCGTTGGCGAGGCGCACCGCCCCGGCCGACTCCACCGTGGCCTCCAGGACGTTGGTCCGACCGATGAAGTCGGCCACGAAGCGGCTGGCCGGCGTCTCGTAGATCTCCCGGGGGCTTCCGACCTGCAGCAGCCGGCCCTCCGACATCACCCCGATGCGCTCGCTCATGGCGAGGGCCTCCTCCTGGTCGTGGGTGACGAACACGAAGGTGATCCCGACGGTTCGCTGGAGTGCTTTGAGCTCCTGCTGCATCTCCTGGCGCAGCTTGAGGTCCAGGGCCCCCAGCGGCTCGTCGAGCAGCAGCACCTTGGGCTGGTTGACCAGGGCCCGGGCCAGCGCCACCCGCTGCTGCTGGCCGCCCGAGAGCTGGTCGGGTCGGCGGTCTTCCATCCCGGCCAGGCGCACCATCGCGATGGCCTCGGCCACCCGCTGGGACAGCTCGGGATCCTTGACCCTGCGCATCCGCAGCCCGAACTCGATGTTCTGGCGCACGCTCATGTGGGGGAACAGGGCGTACGCCTGGAACACGGTGTTGACCGGTCTGCGGTCCGGCGGCGCCATCCCGACCTCCTCGCCGAAGATCCGCAGGCTTCCGGCCGTGGGCAGATCGAGGCCGGCGATCATTCGCAGCGTTGTGGTCTTGCCGCAGCCCGAGGGCCCCAGCAGGGCGAAGAACTCCCCGTCGTCGATGGCGAGGTCGACGTTGTCGACTGCGACGACCTCGCCGAAGCGCTTGGTGACGCCGTCGATCTCCACGGCCGCGACTGCTTCGATCATTTGTGCCCTCCCGGTGGGAAGATTATGGCGCATGGCGCCCGCCTCAGCAGCCGGCTAGCTGGGAGACCACGTCTGCGACGAGGCTGGAGGCGCCGAAGCGGAGGCGCTCCGGCATCAGCCAGCCGTCGCCCAGCACCGATCGCACGATCTCGACGTATTCGAGGGCGTCGGTCGCGGTCCGGACGCCGCCGGCGACCTTGATGCCGACGGGACGGCCTCCCGCGGCGCAGTGCTCGGCCACCGCGGTGGCCATCGTCAGCACCGCCTGGGGCGAGGCGCCCGCGGAGCCCTTGCCGGTGGAGGTCTTGACCATGTCGGCGCCGGCGTCGATGGCCAGCCGGGTCGCCTCCGCGATCGCCGTGGCCGAGCCGAGCTCGCAGACCTCCAGGATCACCTTGAATTGCGCCGTGCCCGCGGCCTGTCGCAGCGCCCGGAGTTCCCCGGCGACCACATCGTGACGGCCGGACAGGAACGCCGAGCGGTTCAGCACTGTGTCGATCTCAGTGGCGCCTGCGGTCACCGCGGCACTCACCTCGGCCACCTTGATCTCCAAGGGCGACAGTCCGCTGGGGAAGGCTCCGGCCACGCTGGCCACATTCACGGCCGTGCCCGCGAGGATCTCAGCGGCCAGGCCGGCGAGTGCGGGGTGAACGCACACCGCGGCCACGGGCCCCACGGTGGGATCGGCCGGATCGGGGCGCAGCGCCGCAGAGCACAGCGCCCGGATCCGCCCCGGCGTGTCGTCCCCCTCGAGCGTGGTCAGGTCGGTGCATCGCACCACCAGGCGCAGGCGCGAGTAGGCAGCAGGCCGTCGCGTCGCAGCGGTGTCACTCCCGCTCTTGTTCGCTGCGCTCACGGGCCGCTCGGGCCGCGGCCTCGCCGCGCCAGGCGGCTCGCGCACACCTGTTCGCTCGGCCTCTGAGCGCAGGTCATCGGCTCGGATCGGTCCGGCACGTTCCGCGGTCCGGGCCCGGCCCGGCCGGTCGCCAGTGAGCGCGCCAGCCGCGGCGGCGCGGTCCTGTTCCTGCCGCTCGGGGTCGGCCACATGCCGGGCAGCCGCGTCGAGCACCGCTGCCATCGTCGTGCGGGCCTCGACCCGCGCCGGCCACAGCCACTCCCCGCCGCTGCCGGCGGGCGGGGCCACGACCGCCTCCCCGTAGACCTTCATCTTGGGCTCGGTCCCGCTCGGCCTGACGATCACCCTGGTCCCGCGCCCGGAGATCTCCAGCACCACCACGTCGGCGGGCGGCAGGTCACCACTCCCGGCGGCGAGGTCGTGGACCGCGGTCACCTCAGCGCCGGCCAGCTCCGCGGGCGGAGCCTCACGCAGGGCGGCCATCGCCTGCTCGATGGGCTGCTCGTCACCGGAGGCGGACTCGAAACGGATCGAGCGCTGCCCGCTGGCATGCACACCGTGACGGCGATGGAGGTCGTCGAGCAGGTCGACGAGGGTGCGTCCTTCGGTCTTGAGATCGGCGACGAGTTCGGCCATCACCAAGGCCGCCCCGATGCCGTCCTTGTCGCTGACCACCTCGCCCACCGCATAGCCGAGCGCCTCCTCGTAGCCCAGCACCAGGTCGTGGCTGGCGGCCCGTTGCGAATGGGCCGCCATGATCCACTTGAAGCCGGTGAGCGTCTCCACCCATTCGGCGCCGTGGTGGGCGGCGACGCTGCGCAGCAGTCGCGAGGACACCACGGTGTTGATCACCAGCCGGGGCCGCCCGACGGGCTCGGCTCCATCCCGGCGGAGCAGGTGCTCAGCCAGCAGGCAGCCCGTCTCGTCGCCGGTCAGCAGCCGCCATCTCCCGCCGGTGGGCACCGCCACAGCCAGCCGGTCGGCGTCGGGGTCGTGGGCCAGGGCCACGTCGGCGACGGTCTCTGCGGCCAGTTGCATGAGCGGATCCAGAACGCCGGTCTCCTCGGGGTTGGGGAACGGGGCGGTGGGGAAGTCGGGATCAGGCTCGGCCTGGCCGGCCACCACTGAGGGTGAATCGAACCCGGCGCGCGACAGGGCTCGCAGGAACGTGGACGCACCCACGCCGTGAAGCGGCGTGTAGGCCATGCGCACCGAGCGGGACCCTCCCGGCGCCAGCAGGCCCGACACCGCTTCCAGGTAGGCCTCGACCACGTCGTCGCCTGCGTCGGTGATCACCGGATCGTCGCCGGATGCCAGATCGGAGGGGGCCAACGGCGTGGTCCGGTCGATGATCCCGCTGATCTCCGCGTCGATCGGGGCGGCCAACTGCCGGCCGCCCCTCCAGTAGACCTTGTAGCCGTTGTCGGCCCGTGGATTGTGGCTGGCGGTGACCATCACCCCGGCCGACGCATCCAGGTGCTTCACCGCGAAGGCCAGCACCGGGGTGGGAACCGGCCCGGGCAGCATCGTCACCGGCACCTGCCGGGCGGCCAGCACCCGGGCGGTGTCGGCGGCGAACAGATCGCTCCGGTGGCGTGCGTCGTATCCGACCACCACGCGCGGCTGCTTCTCGCGTTCCTGCAGCACACGCTCGGCCAGCGCCGCGGCCACCATCCGCACCAGCACCCGGTTCATGCGGAGGGGGCCAGCCCCCATCGGGCCCCGCATGCCGGCTGTCCCAAAGGCGAGCCGGCCCTCGAACCGGCGTTCAAGGTCGACCGGATCGCCGGCCAGCAGGGCTTGCAACTCTGCGCCGGTCTCGGGGTCGGGATCGGCCGCCAGCCACGCGGTGGCCCGCCGGCGTGCCGGGGTCGCTCGGCCTCCGGGCCGGGCGCTCGACGTCAACGCTCTGCGGCGACTGCCGTCGATTCCAGCGCCTGCTCGAAGGACTCCAGCGCGTTGACGATGTGCTGGCGGATCAGCTCCTTGGCGCACTCCGCGTTGCCCGAGACCACCGCGTCGTAGATCGCCTCGTGCTCCTCCCAGGTGATGTCGCCCCGGCTGTCGGTGACCACCGAGAAGACGAGTTCGGTCTGCTGGCGGAGCGGGTCCAGCACCTGGCGCAGGAAGGGAATGCCCGCGGCCTCCTCCACCGCAATGTGGAAGTCCCGGTGGCAGAGGGCGGCCGTCACCGGGTCGCCCCGCTCGGTGGCGGCCCGGCCGTCCTCGAGGCAGCGCAGGATCCTTCCGATGCTCTCAGGGTCCTGGCGGGTTGCGGCCTGCTCCACCGCGTATCCCTCAACCAGCGTCCTGATCCGCTGGATGTGGTGGACCTCGCACTTGTCGATGGCGCACACGTGGGCTCCCCGCCGGGGCACCACCTCGATCAGGCCGGTCGCCTCCAGCGAGCGCATCGCCTCCCGCACGGGGTTGCGGCTCACTCCCAGCTGCTCCGCGAGCTGGCCCTCCACCAGTCGCTGGCCGGGCTTGAGCTCCCCGCCGAGGATCATCGAGCGAAGCTGGCCGGCGACCACCTCCCGCAGGGGTTGTTCGCTGTTGTTGTCGCTCAAGGTTCTGGTCCTCCATCCCCCCGCGCGGCGATGTTACATGGGCCGTCCGCCCGATAGGAAGCCAGGCGATCGGGCCGTGTAGAAAAGTCGGGAGCGTTCGGCCGTCCACTGTGGTGTGCGGGGCGGGGCCGGTCACGGCCGCCGTGCCTCCGTCGTTGAAATTCCGGGAGCCCGGGAGGCCGAGCGGGAAGGGAGCAGTATTTCGATGACCACCCTCATCACTGGCGCAGGCATGATCGGGTCGCTGGCTGCGGCCCGCATCGTCGACGAGCGAGGCGAGCGTCCGGTCCTCTACGACGTTGCCTTCAGCGAGCCCAACCTGTCCGAGAGGCTCGACCCCGCCTCGGTGGATCTGGTCAAGGGTGACATCGGCGATATCGGAGACCTGCTGCGGGCCATCGAGTCCCACGGCGTGGAGCGGATCATCCACACCGCCTCGCTGCTGACCCGGGACCTGATCCCCCGGCCGGTCGCCGGCGTGAGGGTGAACGTCATGGGCACCATGAACGTGCTGGAGGCGGCCCGGATAGCCGGTCTGGCCCGGGTGGTGTTCTGCAGCTCGACGGTGGTGACCATGGGCCGCCGCAGTGTCGTCGGAACCGACGACACCATCGAGGACTTCAACCTCAACGTGGTCAGCGAGTACCCGCCTTCGCTGTACGCGTCGATGAAGCTGGCGTCGGAGTGGCTGTGTCACAACTACACCGACTCCTACGGGCTCGACGCGGCGGTGGTCCGCTTCGGCGGCGTGTTCGGCCCGTGGCACGGGGTGCCCGGCGGCGGGCCCAGCAAGCTGCTCAAGCAGCTCATCGAGTGCGCCCACTACGGGCGCACCTACCGCATCGCTGAGGCCGACCTGCACCGCCAGGGCATGGACTACACGTACTCCGTGGACGGTGCCCAGGGGTTGGTGCGAGCCGCCTTCGCGCCCGAGGTCGGAAACCGCGTCTACAACGCCACCATGGGCGAGCTCCTCACTATTGCGGCCATCATCGAACGCATCGAGCAGGCCGCGGGCCGTCCGATCGACCTGGAGATCACCCAGGAGGACTCGATGACCAAGTACGGCAACACGACCAGTCCCATGGACCTGACCGCGTCCCGGCGCGACCTCGGCTACGAGGTGGAGTACCCGATGGACGTCGCCGTGGCCGACTATCTGCGATGGCTGGCCGGATGAGGGTCATCGACGCCGACGGCCACGTCCAGGAGGACTCCACGGAGATCCTCGAGTACCTGCCCGGCACCTACCGGGAGATGGCGTTGGAGACACCCCGCAGCGTGGGCCTGGTCCCGCCGGTGGTGGGCCTGTTCCCACCGTTGGACCATGTGCACACCAGCTTCCGGCACTCGGCGGCCAGCTTCAACCGGGCCGGCCGGGTGCGGGCCCCACAGTGGCGGGAGTTCCTCGACACCGTCGGAATCTCCGCTGCGGTGCTGTACCCGACCGCGGGCCTCTCCATCGGCAGGGTCAATTATCCGGAGGTCGCCGTCGCCCTGGCCCGGGCCTACAACGACTGGCTCAGCGAGACCCACGTGCAGGCCGACGAGCGGCTCAGCGGCATGGCGCTGCTGCCCATGCAGATCCCCGCCGCCGCCGTGGAGGAACTGCAGCGGGCCGTCACCGAGCTGGGGCTGGTGGGAGCCATGCTGCCCTCCAACGGCCTGCGGGGCCATCTCGGCTCCCAGGAGTACTGGCCGGTGTACGCCGAGGCCGAGCGGCTCGGCTGCGCGGTGTCCGTGCACGGCGGATGCCACGCCAACTTCGGGATCGACCACCTCGACGTCTGGCCCTTCGTGCACGCCCTCGGCCATCCATGGGGCCAGATGATCGCACTGGCCGGGGTCGTCTCCAACGGCATCCTCGACCGCCACCCGGGTCTGCGCATCGCCTTCCTGGAGGGAGGCGTCAACTGGTTCATCACCTGCCTGGAGCGCTTCGACAACTCGTGGGCCGCGTTCAGCCAGCACGATCCGGCCGGCCGGTTCTGCGCGGTGGAGCCCGGCGGGCGGGTCAGCGACTACGTGCTGGCCCACGCCGACGCCGGCCGCGTCTTCGTCGGCTGCGAGGGCGACGAGCTCGGCCTGTCCCGGCTCGTGGAGCTGGTGGGCAGCTCGCCGCTGGTGTTCTCGTCGGACTTCCCCCACGAGGTCACCGCGGCCACCTGCCGTCATGAGATCGACGAGCTGCTGGAGAACCCCGACCTGGCCGACTCCGACAAGCAGGCCATCCTCGCCGGCAACGCCGAGCGCCTGTACGGCCCCCTGGCCAGCTAGCCGGTGGTGCTGCGCTCTATCAGGCGGCCCACCACCGCCATCACCGCCGCGGCCGCAGCTGAGGTGATGGCGGTGAAGCTCCAGGCCCAGCCGTAGCCGGCCGCCTCCACCAGCAGCCCGAACAGCAGCGGGCCGGTCACCGCGCCGGCGAAGCTGCCCGTCATGGCGATGCCGGTGGCCGCCCCCGGCGCCGACGGGTTCGACCGCACCACGGCCAGGTGGAACAGCCCGGGCCAGGCGAACGAAGTGGCGAAGGCGAAGGGCATGGCTGCGAACATCATCGGCTTCGATCCCATCGATAGTCCGACGAAGGCCAGGCCGGCCACCGCGAACATCGCCGTGAGCATGTGCCACGGGCTCAGCGAACTGCGATCTGCGCTGGCTCCCATCGCCAGCCGGGCCACGATCCCGACCACGCTGCCGACCATCAACAGGATGCCGGCGAAGGCCTCTTCCACACCGATCTCCACGCTCGACAGCACGAAGAACGAGCCGAGTCCCATCGAGCCCATGGCGGCCAGGCACGTCGAGCATGCCACCGCCACCAGCAGCCGCATCCCGACGTCGGGCCTGGGCTGGGATGCCCGGTCTTGGCCCGTCGATCCCCGCTGGGTGGCGGTCGACGGCCCGCCGCCGATGGCCGGCACGCCCAGTGACACCGCCAGTGCGAGCAGCCCCCCGAGCGCGAAGGCCCAGTTCCAGCCGATGGTCAGTCCGACCGTCGGCACGGCCAGTCCCGCCAGCAACGACGCCGTCGGGATTCCCGACTTCTGGATGCCGAGAGCCAGGCCCTGGCGCCGGTTCGACACGCCCCGGGCCACGTAGAGGTTGGCTGCTGGCTGAGCCAGCGAGTTGGCCAGCCCGGCCGCGGCGACGAAGGCCACCAACACGGCCCACGACCGTGCCACCGCTCCGGCGACCAGGAGGATTCCCCCGCCCATCGCGGCAGCCAGGCGCAGCGATGCGACCGGTCCGATCCGTTCGACCATCCTTCCGGCTAGGGCCGAGGTGGCGACGCCGACAAGGAAGAAGACGCTTACCGTCATGCCGATCTCGGCTTCGCCGATACGGAGATCCCGCTGGATCTGCACGGCCAGCGCGCTGACCAGCGGAGGGGAGAGGTTGGCCGCCGTGGTCACCAGCAGCGAGGCCGTCACCAGCGCCGAGAATCTGGTGCTGTGCCCTGAGGATCCCGTCAGGCTCGCCCGGCCCGATCCGGAGCGATCATGCACCTTGAAAGCCCCTCTCGTTGGCAAGTCTCGAACCGGTCGGTCTAGGGTATACAGCGACCTGTATACAAGACGCGGTCGTGCGCGGCGCGCTCGCCTCGCGGGTGATGCGCACACTCCCGGAGAGGCAGTCCATGACGCTGATACCAGATCGCATCACCCTTGACGGCAGCGGCGACGCCGACGAGGTCGGCATCCTGATCGACGGCGCCATCAGACCGGGGATGGGTCCCGAGCAGAAGCTGGTCAGCCGCAGCGACGGCCGCGTGCTGGCAGTGGTCCGCAGCGCCGGTCCCGAGGACGTGCGCATCGCCTATGACGTGGCCGCACAAGCCGCGCCTTCGTGGGCCGCCACCGGCCCCGCAGCCCGGGCCGAGGTGCTCCACCGGGCGGCCGACCTGTTCCGGGAGCGGGCCGGCGAACTGGCCCCGATCATCTCCGCCGACATGGGCAAGCCGGCCTCGGAGGCCACCGTTGAGGTGGCCAAAGGAGCGGCCGTGCTCGACTACTACGCCGAGCTCGGCTACCGGCGCCTGGGAACCACCTACCGGACAGACTTCGACGAGGACATCTTCACCATCGTCGAGCCGCTCGGAGTGGTGGCCCTGATCACGCCCTGGAACTTCCCGTTCACGATCCCGATCCGCAAGCTGTCGGCCGCGCTGGCCGCTGGGAACGCGGTCGTGTTCAAGCCGTCCACCAACGCGGGCATCACCGGGCTGATGATCGCGGTCACCCTGCTCGACGCCGGCCTGCCGCCCGGTCTGGTCCAGGCGATGATCGGCCGCAGTTCGGTCATCGAGAAGGCCCTGCTGTCCGCGCCCGAGCTCGACGGGGTGAGCCTGACAGGCTCCTACGAGGCCGCGGTGGCGATCCGCAGCCGGCTGCGGATGGAGGTGCCGTTCCAGGCCGAACTGGGCGGCAAGAACACCATCGTGGTGTGGGCCGACGCCGACCTCTCCAAGGCCGCCGACATCATCGTGGCCTCCAGCTTCCGCAACAACGGCCAGATCTGCACCGCAGTTGGCCGGCTGCTGGTACACACCGATGTCTATGACGGCTTGTTGGAGGCGCTGTCGGACCGGGTGAGGGCCATGACCGACTCGTCGGGCCCCGACGAGTTGGGGATCATGGTCAGCGACGGCGAGGCTGACCGCGTGGAGGAGTACGTGTCGCTGGCCGACGATGAGGCCCGCGACGTGGTCCGTCCCGAGCCGGGCGGCTGGCGCGAGGGCAGGGTGGCGCCGGCGGTGCTGGTGGACCCCGACACCGGACCGCTCACCACCGAGGAGATCTTCGGCCCGGTGGTCACTTTCGAGGCGATCAGCGACATCGACGAGGCCATCGCCAAGGCCAACGCCACCGCCTACGGGCTCACCTCCGGCATCATCACCGGCGATGTGGCGGTGGGCC
>LXNJ01000181.1_pt1 | contig 46330 bp, 32 predicted proteins | sample 809081 | NCBI WGS metagenome assembly LXNJ01 (sample SAMN04870510, study PRJNA318959) | sponge metagenome | biome: sponge; feature: marine sponge reef; material: water | host: Petrosia ficiformis | place: Greece: Milos, Mediterranean Sea | collected 2013-05-29 | depth 5-7 m | reverse complement strand
TAGCGGCTGCAGAATTTCGTGTTGATCTCCTCGGTCGCCGCCCAGGGGAAGTTCATCGTCTTGAGCTTTTTCGATTCCTGCAGGACGGCGATGGCCGCTCCCCCGTGCAGCGGGCCGAGCAGGGCGAAGACCTTGTCGCGCAGGATCAGGCGCCTCGCCGTGCGCACCGAACTCGCCGGGTTGGTCTCAGAATCCCGGATCAGCGCCTCGAACTTGTGGCCCAGAACGCCGCCCGCGTCGTTGATTTCCTTGACGGCCATGTTGATGCCCTGGCTCGTCCGTTTCCCCACGATGGAATATAGACCCGTGAGCGGAGAGAGGACGCCGATTTTTATGGTTTTCGCCGCGAACGAAGCGGTCGCGCCGTATGACGCAATCGCCAGAAACATGACTGCGGCGACAAACATTTTTTTTCCAAGACCAGACATGAGAAGCCCCCCTTGAAGATGGAAACATACGACTCCGAAGAGCCGGAATCAGATTCGTCCGGGACCTGAAACCGGACGTCAGCGCAAATTTATTTTCAATTTAGAGAGCAGGTTAGATGAGCCTCGATTCAGGGTCAAGGCCGTGATTTTCGTCTCGATCACGCGACACGGCCTGCGGCGATTTGCGTAAGCCGCCCGGGACGATGGAGCGCGTCGGGGCGGAAACTCGGTTCATTATTTTCCCGGGGTCATCCGCCGGGTCTCATCTTCCGCCGGGGCGATATATCCGCCCTCGAACTCCGCTCTGTCAGCTCCGTGAGAAACTACCGGAAATGGTTATTTCCTGCGAGAGCAGCATCTTCGCCCTGCGCCGTTTGCCCGTCATTTGCTCTACCCGGTGCGCTTTCCGGGCAACTTCCGCAACGCTGAGATGCCGCAAACAGAAAATATCCCGGACATCCTCTCACGCGGCCAGGAATCATTTTGAGGCAAGCCGATTTTCGGTTGACAAGTACGGTGGCAAGACATATATTTACTGATAAACAAGAAAATATTTCTCAATATCTGAGAATATCAATGTCTGCCTCTTCCCTGAAGACGATAGACAAGGCCATCGATCTCCTCTGGGCGATAGCCCATGGGTCCGGCTCTTCTTCTGTGGATGAGCTCTCCTCCGAGATTCAGCTACCCAAGAGTACGACTTACCGATTCCTCAAGACCCTCCAGGCGAGGGGCTTCGTGGACGCTTCCGCGGAATACGGAAAATACCGGTTGGGGCCCTCCCTCTCCCTCCTCTCGAATAATAGTTCCCGGAACGGGCATCATGGAACCCTTTGCGAACTTGCCCTTCCCGTCATGAGAAGACTCACCGCGGAAACGGGGGAAACGACTTTTTTGTGCATCAAATCGGGTCGGGAAACCATTTGCATCGAGAGCATCGAAAGTCGCCAAAGGATCATCTCTCGTTTTTTTGTGGGAGAGGTGCGGCCATTGCACGTCGGGGCGGCGTCGAAAGCCCTGCTCGCCTTTTTGCCGGATAGCGACATCGAGACGATCGTGAAGCAGAAACTGTCGAGAGTGACGAATAATACGATCACCGAACCCGTCAATTTAAGAAAAGAACTCCGGGAGATTCGTGAGAAGGGCTACGCGTACAGCGACCAGGAGTTCATCGTCGGGGCCAGGGCGATTTCCGCACCGGTGCTGGATGAACGGGGCGATGTGGCGGCTTCCATGACGCTCTCGGCCCCGGTTCACCGGATCGAGAACTCGAACCGGGAAACCCTTGCCGTCCAGGTCGTCGGAGCCGCTCGAGAAGTTTCGGCGTCCCTGGGCTGGAAGGAAGCTGAAGAATAGTAAACCTGTTTTCGGGAATTTATTGCGAATCTTTTTGATACGGACTCTTGTTGTGGCTTCATCATCCTTCCGGGTAATCAAGGAAGGTTCTTTGTCTATCCAACCAAGGAGGACGGAAAATGATGCGCGCAATGAAGACGTTCATCAGGTTCGCGGTGGTGGTCATCGCCATTTTGGCGATGACGATTTCCTCCGCCCAGGCCGCCAAGAAGTTTGTAACCATCGCCGGCGGCGCTTCGGGCGGAACCTACATCGTGGTCGCAACCGGCATGGCCAAGATCTTGTCCAAATACGTTTCGGGGATGCGGGCGAACGCCGAGGTCACGGGAGGCGGTTTCGGCAACACGCGCCTCATCGGAACCAAGAGAGCCGATTTTGGTCTGACGACCCCGGACGCCGCCTACTTTGCGGTGAAGGGAGGCGGGCGGTTCAAGCCGGGAGAGAAATACAAGCTCCGCGCTCTGATGAGCGGCCACGCCAGTATCGAGCATTTCGTGACGCTCAGGAAGTCGGGGATCAAGAGCGTGTATGACTATAAAGGAAAACGGATCTCCATCGGCCAGCCGGGAAGCTCCACGGCGGTAATGGGTGTGGCGATGCTGGAGGTACTGGGGATCAGCACCAAACAGTTCGCTCGTACGGATCATCTGACCCAGACGGAAGCTGTTGCGGCGCTGAAGGATGGAACCATTGACGCGACCATTCAACTCGCCGGAATTCCGGGAGGTGCGGTAAAAGACATCACTACGACGCACGACGTGAGACTGGTTCCCGTCTCCATGGAAGACATGAAGAAAATCAGCAAGGTTCATCCATATTGGACCCCATCAAGCATTCCCAAGGGCACTTACAACGGTATGAAGGGAGACGTCGGGGCGATGGCGTCGGCGACCATCGTGATCACCCACGCGGATATGGACAACGCGACGGTCTACGCTGTGACGAAAACGGTTCTCGAGCACACCGATGAGCTTGCCGCCATTCACCGCGCCGGGTCGAAATATAAACTTCCCGGCTCCGCCGGGAAAATTCCCATCCCCATTCATCCCGGCGCCGCGCGTTACTTCAAGGAAAAGGGCATCAAGTAAGCTGTCGTACGGGTATTTCGGCGCCTCCGCCTGAGAGCGGGGGCGCCGATCACCGCAAGGGAGTCGTTCAGTGAACGCGAATGGCGAACAGAAGCAATCGCCGGATGTGGAAGAAGCGGGGGTGATCGTTCACGGCCGGGCCCGTCCGGACAACGCCTTCGAGCGTTTTCTCAACCCGGTCATCACCTGGCTGGCCATTGCAGTGGCGGTATTCCACCTGTACACGGGCTTCGCTGGCGCATACGGAGCGCTCATTCAACGTTCGATTCACTTGAGTCCGCTTCTGATTCTCACATACCTTCTCTACCCGACTTCAACGGACAAGCGGTTCTATGTTTTCGGTCGGGTTCTCGACACCATTTTCGTTGTCGGAAGTATCACCATAGGCCTCTACATTATCGATCAATACCATGTTCTCACTTTCCGGGACGGGAATCCGAATTTAACGGACATGCTTCTCGGAATCGTCGCAATCATCCTGGTTCTCGAAGCAACCCGGAGGGTCATCGGCTGGACGTTGCCTCTGGTTGCCGTGGCGTTCGTGATCTACGCTTATTGGGGTCCGAACATGCCGGGCATCTTCGGGCACCGCGGTTACGACTGGGGGCGGATTTTGCAGCACTCCTACACCAGTACGGAAGGTATTTACGGGTTTCCGATCGGAGTTTCAGCGACATTCGTCATTCTGTTCATCACCTTCGGGGCTTTTCTTCAAGAGACCGGCGCGGGCCGGTTTTTCATCGATCTCGCCTTCGGGCTTTTCGGCAGGGTGCGAGGCGGGCCGGCAAAGGTCGCGGTTGTGGGGAGTACTCTTTTCGGCACAATTTCGGGCAGCGCCACGGCCAACGTCGTGGGCACGGGGACGTTCACCATACCGATGATGAAGCGACTGGGGTACCAGCCCACCTTTGCCGCCGCGGTCGAGGCGGTGTCCTCGACAGGCGGCCAGTTCATGCCCCCCATCATGGGCGCGGCCGTTTTCATCATGATCGAGATGATCCACGTCACATACAGAGAGATTATCGTCATGGCGCTGCTGCCCGCCATCCTCTATTACGTCGCGGTGTTCATTGCCGTTGACCTCGAAGCCGTGCGACTGGGACTTCGGGGGATGGATCGCTCTGAGCTCCCCAAACCGTTGCGGCTTCTCTCGGAAGGCTGGCCCTTTCTCGCCCCCCCGGTCATTCTCGTTTTCATGTTGATGTACATGCACTGGTCCCCGACAAAATCGGGTTTTTGGGCGATTGTGGCTACGGTCGCCGTCAGTTCCCTGAAAGCCGCCAGTCGCTTATCGCCCCGACAGATTCTCAGTGCGCTTCGTGCGGGAACAATGGCCACGCTGCAGGTCGCACTCGCCTGCGCGTGTGCGGGGATCGTGGTGAGCATTTTCACGCTGACGGGTCTGGGGGCGAAGGTTTCATTCGCTCTCCTCGAACTGGCCCATGAAGCTTTGCTCCCGATGCTTGTGATCGGCATGATAACCAGCATTCTTCTCGGGATGGGGATGCCCACGATGCCGGCCTACATTATTCTGGCGGTGCTGATTGCACCTTCCCTGATCAAGGCCGGAGTGCCCAAGATATCGGCGCACCTCTTTGTCCTGTACTCCGGCATTATTTCGGCGATCACGCCGCCGGTCGCATTGGCCGCGTACGCGGGCGCCGCCATCGCCAAGGCGCCTCCATTGCGGACGGGATTCACGGCGATACGCATCGGGCTGGCGGCGTTCATCGTCCCGTTCATGTTCGTATACAGCCCCGGCCTCGTTTTTATTGGAACCCCCTGGGAAGTGATATACTCGGTCGGGACTTCCCTTTTGGGGATACTGGCCTTTACCTACGGAGTTCAGGGAAGAATGCTGCGGGAGCTCCACATCGTGGAGCGCATTCTCCTGGTGGTCTCCGGGGTTTTGTTGATCCCTTTCTCGATTTCAGCGAACGGAACCGGCCTCATCCTGTTGCTGGCAGTGGTCGCTTGGCAACGCTGGAGATCCGTAGATGTTTCCTTGCGTCTCCGGCGCGGAGCGGGAGCGGATGAGGTTACGTCTTCTTACCCATCACGAGAGGAACAGCGATGACGCCCCCAGACGTAAATCGTGATTACAATCTGATGAACGCAAATGTCGTGACGCCCGAAGAGATTCGCCGCGCCAACGTGGCCCTGCGCGACGGTCAGATTGCTTCGGTCGAAGAGGGCCCCCTGCCCGGGAGAAGTGCGGAGGAGATCGATCTCGGGGGGAAATTCCTTCTGCCGGGTATCATCGACCCCCACGTGCACCTGCGCGACATGGGGGAATCCGAAAAGGAAGACTTCACCACAGGAACCGCCTGCGCCGCCGTCGGCGGAGTGACGACGGTGATGCAGATGCCAAACGGCATACCCGACGTTCTCACGCCCGAGGATTTTCTCGAACGAAAAGCGCTCATCGAAAACCGCACATACGCGGATATCGCCCTCTACGCCTGGGCTTGCGATCAGAACCGAAAAGAGCTCCATCACTTCCAGGAGTTGGGCGCGGTCGGCTACAAGATTTTCACCGCCGTAACGGGGGCCTTCAAGGAAGATTTCGCAAATTACATTACAGTCGACATCGACAAGCTCTTCCTGCTGTTCGAGGAAATCGCGGGCTTCGATGGACAGATTGGAATCCACGCTGAATCGAATCCGATCCTTGAGCTCTTCACCGAGCGATGCAAGGAAACGATGAAGCCGGACATCGACGCCTGGCGTCTGAGCCGGCCGAATTTCGCCGAAGACCTCGCGGTCTTCGACGCCCTCACCCTGTCCACGGCTACGGGCGCCCGTTTGCATATCTGTCATGTCATCGGCGCCGAAGCGGTTCAACTTATCCGCAACGCGAAGAAAAAAAATGCCAGGATCACCTCCGAAGTGGCGCCGTGCAATCTGCTCTTGTGCGACAAGGATCTTCACGCGGTGGGTTCATGGGGGAAATTCAGCCCGCCCGTCAAGACAGCCGCCGATCGCGATGCTCTCCGCGAAGGGTTCCTGGACGGGACCATCGACACGATGGGAACCGACCACGCCCCCCAGATCAACGAGCTGAAGAACAACGAAAATATATGGATCGCTCCGCCCGGCGGACCCGGCCTCGAAATTTTTCTGCCTTCGATGTTGAACGAAGTGAGTCAAGGTCGCCTGACGCTCGCGACGCTCGTTGCGCGTTTGTGCGAGGCGCCGGCGAGGATTTTCCGCCTTTACCCGAAAAAGGGGACGATCCGCGCGGGAGCGGACGCCGATCTCGTGGTGGTCGATATGGAGCGGACCGTGCTCGTCGATCCGGTGAAGGGGAAAAGCAAAGGAAATTACACGGCCTTCGCCAACAGAACTTTTGTGGGCGCGCCGGTGATGACCTTTCTGCGCGGGGAGCTGATCGCCAGGGACGGAGATGTAGTGGTCTCGCCGGGCAGCGGCCGTTTTGCGCAACCATCGCTGGATTGAACTTTTGATTCCATTCATTCCTCAATTGAACGGATAACCGCGGAGAAGAAATGAAAGATCAGTGCCTGTTGCTTCGTGATTATTACGCCACGCCCGAGATGCGGGCTGTCTGGACCGAAGAGAACATGGTCCAGAAATGGCTCGACGTGGAAGCGGCCATCGCCTGGTCGCAAGGGGAACTGAAGATGATTCCGAAATGGGCGTCCAGGGCCATCGTGCGCGGTTGCGACGCGAAGAAGGTCACTCCCCTTCTCGTCTACCGCGAGTTCGAGAAGGCGCGCCACTGGATCGTTTCGCTGGTTCATGCATTCGCGAAGGTGTCGGGACCGGAAGGGGAATATTTCCATCTCGGAACGACGACCCAGGACATCCTGGACGGCGGGCTGACGCTGCAGATCCGAGAGTCTTACGTCCTCCTGCTCAAAGAGCTTCGAGCGCTCGAATCCATCCTCGTCCGTCTGGCCCGGCGTCACCGCGCCACCGTCATGGCCGGCCGAACGGAGGGACAGCAGGCCTCTCCCGTCACATACGGCCAGAAGATCGCGATTCTCAGCAGCGAGCTCCGGGATCACGTCGAGCGGCTGAAGGAGTGCAGCAAGCGGCTTTTTTACGCGAACGTCTCTTCCGGAACCGGCGCTCAGTCCACTTTCGTCTACCTGAGCGATCTTCAAACCACCCGGCGGATGGAAACGCTGGTGGCCAGGCGGCTGTCGCTCCATGTTCCCTACATGAGCATGCATCACCGGACGGACCGCTTTGCGGAATTGCTCAACATTCTCGCGCTGATCAATTCAACACTGGGGGAAGCGGGGATGGATATCCGCGACCTCCAGCGTACCGAAGTGGCCGAGGTGGCGGAGCCCTGGGACGTCGAACACCAGCACAGCAGCAGCACTTTCCCCCACAAACGCAATCCCGAGACGAGTGAATGGCAGGAAGGACTCGCCAAGCTCTCACGGACGAATGCGCTCGCCATGATGGACGTCCAGCAGCAGCACGAGCGCGACGCGAGCCGCTACGCCGTGGAATTCTCGCGGATCGCCGAGAGCTTCGGTCTGGCGTCATCCGCTATCGCGGCGGCCAAACATATTTACGGCGGCCTCATCGTCGACAAGAAAGCGATGCGGCGCAATCTGGAACTTCAACGGGAGCTCACCATGACCGAGGCGGTGATGCTGCGCCTGTATCAGAAGACGAAGCGAAAGGTCGAAGCCCATACCATCTGCCATGACGCCGCCCAACTGGCGAGGGAAGAGGGGCGCACGCTCAAGGAGTGCCTCCTCGCGGATCCGGTCGCGCGAAAACACCTCACCGCAGAGGAAATCGACGAGGTCACAAATCCGGAAAACTACATCGGCACCTGCCCGCAGCAGGTGGACCGGGCGCTCATGCGAATCGCCCGGCTCAGGCGCACGGACGGGCGGTTCCTGCGGATGGGCAAGAAGCGATGAGTGCTGCCGATACGATCACGTTGGCCGTCGCGGGAGACTTCTGGGTCAACCGCCCGCTCCCCCGGGACGAACCCCGCCTGGAAACCGTGCTCGACAGGCTACGGGCGGCGGATCTCTCGGTTTGCGTTCTGGAGATGCCACTTTCGCGGCGGGGCTCACCGGCCGAGAAGATCGTCCGCATGCGGGCGGCGCCGGAGCGCGCGAAAGATCTGCATCACCTGGGGGTCGATTGCGTCACGATAGCGAACAACCACATGCTCGACTACGGTCCGGACGCCCTCCTGGACACCCTAGAGGTTCTGGAAAGCGAAGGAATCCCCTACGTGGGGGCGGGGCGGGATTTCGAAGAAGCGTCGCGGCCGCTGGTTCTCGAGGCGGGGGGCATCCGCGTGGCTTTTCTCTCGTGTGCGGCCACGCTTCCCTTGGGAAGCGCGGCGGGAGAAGACAGGCCGGGCGTGAATCCCTTGCACGTCTTCACGGCCTGGGTGGTCGAGCCGAGCGCGCGGACCCAGGAGCAGCCGGGCACGCCGCCTCCCGCCATGACTTTCGCCTCCCCCGATGACGTCCGGACCCTGCAGAACGCGGTACGCGAGGCGAAAAACTCCTCCGATGTCGTGGTCGTCCTGCCCCACTGGGGGTTGCCGAACGTGAGCGCCCTCATGGATTACCAGCGCGACGCCGGAGGCGCACTCGCGGCGGCGGGCGCGGACCTCATCGTCGGCCACCACGCGCATTGCATCCAGCCGGTGGAGATGGCCGGTAACACGCCGGTTGTCTACGGTGTGAGCAATTTCCTGTTTCACGAGCTTCCCGAAGGTATGTCCAGGAACGTGTACGATTTCATGTCGAAAGACGAACTGCTTGTGGAAGCCCGTCTCGGGGTCGATGGAGTGCGCGAACTGGCGCTCGCGCCGCTCGTTCTGGACCCGTCGGGACACCCGCGCCTCGCCGAAGAGAAGGAAGCGGCGCGGATACTGGGAGAAGTGTCCGACATGTCGGCGAAATACGGAACGGTGATCGAGCTCGAAGGCGGCCGCGGCATGGTCGGGCTCGGAGAAATGGCGGCCTTATCGATGCAGAAGGAGTGATACGGAATGTCCAACGAAGGGACGGTTTCCATCGCGTTGGCCGGGGACGTGTTCATCGGCAAGAAGCTTCCTCGTCCGGGAGAGCCGGGGGCGGAACCCGTGCGCGCCCTGTTCGAACGTATGGCGGGGGCCGACATGACGTTCATCAACCTGGAGAGCCCGTATTCCGAAAGGGGCTATCCGGCCGAGAAATACACGTTTCTGCGCTCCCATCCCTCCCTGATCGACGAGTTGGACGAGATGGGGGTGGACGTCGTCACCCTCGCGAACAATCACATGCTCGACTACGGCTACGATGCGCTTTTCGACACCCTGTCCCTTCTCGACGAGAAGGGGGTCCGGCGCGTGGGAGCGGGTCGCAACTTGGAGGAAGCGTACGCGCCGGCCATCATCGAGAAGGCCGGGGTCCGCGTGGCTTTTTTGGGTTATGCCTCCACCCTTCCGCTCGGCTGCGCCGCGGGTGAGGAGCGCCCGGGCCTCGCGCCCATCCATATCTTTTCGGCTTTCGTCCTGGAGCCGAGTCCGAGAACCCAGGAACAACCCGGGACGCCCCCCCCGGTGAAAACCTTTCCGCTCCAGGCCGATATCACGCGCATGCAGAAAGTCGTAGAAGTGGCCAGGCGGGAGGCGGACATCGTGATCATCGCCGGTCATTGGGGGCTGGCGAGCCGCTACGACCTGGCGGAATACCAGACGTGCGTCGGCCGCGCGCTCGTGGACGCGGGTGCGGATGTGGTTCTCGGGCATCACTCCCACACGCTCCAGGCGGTCGAAATCTACAAGGGAAAGCCGATCCTCTACGGTATCGGGAATTTCATCTTCCACGAACTGCCCGATGTCGGAAGCCCCGAACTCTCCTACGGCGGCGTGATGACACCCGAACTCATCAAAACGCGCATGCCGAGGCAGACGGCCCTCTTTGAACTCACGGTCGGTAAGGACGGGATAACGGACTTGGGCTTCGTTCCGGCTTGGATTGACGATGCAGGCAATTCCGGCTTGGTCGAAGGGGAGAGAGCCGAAGAGGTGATCGACTTGGTGGAGAGGCTCTCGGCGGAGTTCGCCACCCGGATCACCAGGAAGGACGGCATGGGGAAAATCGTTGTGGGGTAGAGGGCTTTGCGGGGTCTTCGCCGCATCGACTCCCATCTACCCGGGCGCTTTCATCGAGAGTCGCCCAACAGCTTCCATCGGTAGAAAACGACAGTTCATTCATGAGCGATGAGGATTGGCAATGGACATGGGCCTGGAAGGGAAGGTAGCTCTCGTGACCGGAGGGACGAGCGGGATCGGAAAGGCGACAGTATTGGCCCTGGCGGACCAGGGTGCCAGGGTCGCCTTCTGCGGCCGGGATCAAGCCCGCCTGGACGCCGCACTTAAGGCGGTGGAGGAACAAGGCGGCGCGGGTCTCTCTCTTCGTGCGGACATCAGCGTGGAGGAAGAAGCGCTGGAACTTGCGTCTCGCGTGGTCGAGTCATTCGGGCGGCTGGACATCCTCGTGAACAACGCCGGACGCGCGGCGCCGAGTTCGCTTCCCTCGCTGACGCCGGCGCAGATCCGAAAAACCGTGGACACGAAGATCGTCGGTTATCTCGTGATTTCGCGCGAGGCGGCGCATTTCATGAAAAAGCAAGGCGGGGGACGGATCATCAACATGATCGGAGGAACCGGCAAGGAACCACTGCCCGGCGTTCTGGGCGGAAGCACGACGAACGCAGCACTCCTGGGACTGAGCAAGGGACTCTCCCAGTCCCTGGTCAAAGACGGCATCCTGGTGAACACGATCTGTCTGGGGCAGATCGATACGCCCATGCAGGACTGGATGACGGAGCAACTCGCCAAAGATCGAGGAATGTCGATCGACGAAATGCGTCGGGCCCGTGAATCGCAAATTCCCCTCGGACGATTCGGCACTCCCGAAGAAGTGGCGGGGCTGGCGGTGTTTCTGGCGTCGGTTCACGCGAGCTACATCACGGGAGCGACGATCAACGTCGACGGCGGAAAATTCCATTCGATCGTCTGAATCTTTGCGGGCTTTCGCTGGATAAAATCATTGCAAATTGCCTGGGAAATATCTCGAGTTTCCAGCCGCTTTATGGACAGGAAATTATCTTCGCTATTCCGTGAACCGGATGGATATCATCGACAAGAGAAGCAGGTCAGATTTTATTCAAAGAAGTATAACGCCTGAGTTCTTCGGCGACTTCCGGGTAGGTGAACCACTCGGGAATCTCCTCCCCGCTCGCCATCATTTCGCGAAGCTTCGTGCCGGATATCTGGAGGATGCGGCCGTTCTCCGGAATCTCATCAATCGGTAGGTAGCGTTCCTCATCCAGGGAATAGACCATCTCCTGGAACGGGACCATTTCGATTCCGCATTCGGCCTGGTGGGTTTTCAGCAATTCCTGGGCGGCGTAAGGGTCATAGAACGGCTCGCCCCGGCCGTCGACGCCGGGGCCGGCATGATCCCTGCCCACGATGAAGTGGGTGCAGCCGTAGTTTTTCCGGATGAGCGCGTGCCATAGGGCCTCTCTCGGGCCTGCCATCCGCATCGCCAGGGGCAGAAGCGCCAGGGTGACGGAATCAGGCGCATAATGCTTGAGGACGTGCTCGTAGCAGCGCACCCGGCAGATATGGTCGACGTCTCCCGGCTTCGTCATTCCCGCCACCGGATGCAGGAGAATTTTCGCCCCGTTCTCGGAAGCGGCCCGCGTCGTCAGCTCCACGTGCGCCCTGTGCAGCGGGTTGCGCGTCTGAAAGGCGACGATCCGCTTCCATCCCATCGCACGGAATTGTGCGCGCAACTCTCCCGGTGTGCAGCGATATCCCGGGAAATCGGCGTGCCGGGGCAGCCGGATGCCGCGCAGACGGCCGCCGATATAAAAAGGCGCGGTTTCCTCGAACAGGTATCGAACCCCCGGATGCGCCTGGTCGAGGGTGCCGAATACGCCTTGCGCTTCTCGATCAAATTCGGCCCGCCAGACGTCTTCGGCGTCCAATATGGCGAGGGGTGCTCCACCGGCGTCCCGCAGGGCGAGCCGGGGACGCTTCTCAATCCTGTTCGCCACTTTCCCGGACACGTCGAGGGCGATGGGGATGGGCCATAACGCCCCGTTTTCAAGGCGCATGGATTCCAGAACGCAGTCGTAGTCTTTCCGGCATAGATATCCACTTAAGGGAGCGAACCCGCCGTTCAAGAGCAGTTCGAGATCGCATAGCTGGCGGGCGTTGAGAGAGAGGTGGGGCAGATCGGCGGCTTCGCGTTCTAAAGCCGCTCTTTCCTCCTCAGGGACCAAGAGTGAGGGATGCGCCTGCTGGTCGTTTTGTGGGGACAAGCCGGATGCTCCCTTTAATGGAAACCCCAAAGGAGGGAATCCCGGTCTTCCTGCTTCCAAACGCCCCGCTCGAGCCTTTCTTTTCTTTTTCCGTCATGCCAGCGTTTGTACTCGATGGACGCGATATTGGTGATGGTGTCGTTCTCGATCAGTTGGCGCTTCTCGCGCGTGGAAAGGTCGTCCGGCGCCCCCGTGAGTGCGTAGCCGAATTCGCCCAATGTCTCGCCGATCAGGCTCTCGATAACCCCCACGTCCGCCTCCGGCAGGCGATGCTTGTACATCTCGACGAAATCCGTCGTGATGGGGCGGGCCGTCTTGGCGTGTATCGGGGTTTCGGCCCATTGCTTCGTCGAGTCGGTTTCCTGGTGGGCCAGCATGGCGGGCGAGAAATCCTCGCCCAGGAATTCACAAAGCTTCACCAGAACGGGTTCCGGCTCGGCGCAGAGTTCCTCATAACTGACGACGTAAAAGGATTCAGGCCCCAGCTTTTTCGCCGAATCGCTCACGCTGCGGACGAAGTCGCGCCAAACGCCTGCGGTCGCGTAGAGGTTGTTCGGCCACAGCGCGGAATCGGCGATGTCGATGGCGACGTCCCGGCCGTCCCTGATGATGTGGACGAACTGCGCGCCCGGGTACATGGATTTCAGGTCTTCCATGTAGAAGCAGACGCGCGGCGTTTTCTCTCCCCACCGCTCTTTACCTTCGGATTTCGCATACAGCCGGTGAAGGGCGGCGTACATCTCCGCAAAGGAGGGTTCTTTCATCTCATCGCGCACTTCCTCTTGCGTAGGCGAGATGGGCCATGCGCGGATAGTCGGCGTGGCGAGGGAGTCTTCGATCATTTCGGCGAGATTCGCCTCATTCGATAAATCGCCATAGCTGAACAGATAGGGATAGATGAAATGCGTCAGCCATGCGGGCGGGGGCACCGCCAGATTCGGGTGGGCGTCCAGTATCAACCTCAGAAGCGTAGAGCCTGAACGGGGTGAACTGACGACGAATACGGGGCGTTCTGTGTTCTCGGTCATGAAAAGCTTCCTCTCAAGACGGCCCCGGCGCGTGAGCGGCTGGTTCCGGGGTTTGGTTTGAACGGGTGAATATCATCATCTTCATGCGGGAAAGCACATTGTCTCCCAGGGGAATTGGTCGGGATTTCCCCGCGTGAAGTGCATCTTTTTTTCGATCAGGTCGAAGATGACGGCGGTGCGGGTCGAGCATGGCTGCGCGCTGTTCGTCCGCGCACCCGGCGCGCGCAGATTAAGCGCGCAGATCGAACCCACGCCCCCGTCCCCTTCGGGTCCCTTCCAGGCGAGCGTTTTTTTCAGGCTATCGAGCGCCTCGCCCTTGCTCATCCCCTGGGGGATGGATTCATGGAGCTGCTGCATGGTGTTCTGCATATATTCACAGCGTGTCTCCCTGTCCTCGCGAACGTGTTCGGGCAACCGGGCCTGCTCATCCAGGAGGATGAGACGCCCGTTGTTCCCGCGCGCCGCGCAGCCGGCTGGGTAGACGCGGGATTCGATTCTATCCTCGCAGTGCTCGAGCACGGCCACCTTGCCCGTGGCATCTGCGAGAAGGAAATTTCCGCCCCGCTGTCCGGTGCCTTTGCCCGTGTGCTTGGGGATGACGTCGTGCAGGTAGGGGAGCGTCTCATCGACGGTCTCGTAGATTTCCAGGAGACCTGCGGCGATGGCGCTGCGGCGGTCGACGTCCAGCGGGAAGTCCTTTGGCTCCTTCACGGGTTCGTCTTTTTCATCGAAAGGCCCCCGGTAGTCCAGAAAAGAGCGGATGACGGCCAGACCCTTTTCGTTCATGCCGGAGTTCACGCCGGGCCGCGATGCCGTGTTGAAGCCCATGAAGTCATTACCCGCTCCCCCGGATATGCAGCCGTGCCAGTGGCCGACCTGCATATAGTCCGAATTCTTGAGCGCGAAGGCGACGGGGTTTCCTTCTGCGTCGGATGTCGCAACGGCGCCAATGGTGCACATTTTATTCTCCTCACCGGATTCCTGAGTAATGAACCGCCCGATTTCCGGCCCGCTCGGTCGGCGTTATCCTTGGTGATACCGCATTATGTTATGCAAGATTCACCCATACGGGGCTGCTCCAGGCTTTTTGCTGATCGACCTGAATCACACGGACCCAATACGTGTTCAGCCCTGAATGCGCATCGTTGTCAATATACTCGAAGCGGGTCTCCCAGGGGCCGTCCGTCGCCGGGCTTCTCCCGACTTCCATCCGCTGGCCGAGCCTACCGGCGTCCACGAAGGCTGCTTCTTCGAGCAAATCCCGGATTCTCCCCCGAAGCGCCGCGTGTTCCGTGCGGATCTCCATCCCGCCCGCATCGCCGTCCAGTTCGAGATTGAACCCCCTGGAATCTCCCGCGGTGTAGAGACTCCACGAGACCCCGGATTCCGTGCTTTCGAGAAAGCGGTCGCGGTTATCTACAAAGGCGACGGGCTCGACTTCAAGGATTCGCGCCTCGCTCAAGTCCAGGCGCCCGTCCCACAAGGTCGAGCGCCCCCGTCCGCGCACGCGCGCTCCCGAGAATAGGACGCGAAGCCGGTTGCCCTCCTGATCCTGGGCGATTTTCTTGGTATGGACCCGCGTCATGCCGCGATACAACTCGATTCGCTCGATGGGGGCCGTCCCCACGACTTCGACCGAGATACGGGGCGCTCCGGCCGCATCGATCTCCTCGCCCATCCAGCGGTCGTTCACGGTGAAGCGCAGGTAAATCCGCTCGCCGCTTGTGGCGTAGCAGCGGCGCGCCTTGATGTCGGCCCAGATGGATTCCCGCGTCAGATCACCGGCGTAAAGCGCCGTCAGGCCGTTGCGGGCGGCGAAATGGTTCACGTCCTCACTCGGGTAGCAAGCGCCGGGCTGTCCGTAGTGATCGTCGCTCCCGCCGACGAAGCCCACCTTCATGTTCCGCTCGATGGATTCTTCCAGCATCCACTCGAACATGCCGTGCTTGGAGTGGATCTCGATGACGGGTTCGAGTTCGGGGTCGTGAAACGCCAGGTTGGCGGGCCGGCCGCCCACGTGGGGGAGGCTCATCGCTCCCCCGCCGCGCAGTTGCGCATGGAGCTTGGTAATGTGATCCCGATCCGTATCGACGTCTGAGAGGTCCGTCTGCAGCCAATGGGAGCAGCGGTGGATCGCGTTGTCCTCATCGAAGAAGAATATGGCGTGATCCCCGCCCATGGGTGTCGTGCCCGACCACTCATAGCCCAGGAACGGGACGAAGCGGCCCGGCTCATGGAAGGCGCGGGTCTGCTCTTTCAACTCAACCATGTCCTCGTTCGTCACCTCGAAGCAGTTTCCCTGATGGGTGGTGAACTCGAGCGCGCCCGCGTCCCGCGCGAAGCGGTAGAATTCCTCGAAACTGTTGACGCCCACCGTGCCCGCGGTCTGGCCCCCGTGGAAATCCCCCCAGTGGAGACGAGGGCCCTCTATACGCTCGCGCACCACGACAGGGTTGCTGAGCGCCTCGCGCCCCGCCCCGTCCCTCACTCTCACGCGGGCCACGCCCTCGCTCTCGAAAGAAATTTCCTCCGTCCGCAGCAGCGCGATTCCGTCTCCACCAAAGCGCAGACCCTCGGGAAGGCCCAGGTTCGCGCCCTCGGCTTCGAGAGAAATCTCCTCCGAGCAGCCTTCCGAGATGTTGCCGTGCCGATCTTCCGCCTTCACGAGCAGCCATCCCTTTTCGCCGACGGCGGCCTCGGAAGTCATGATCGCGACCAGGCGGCGCGCTTCTCCTCCCTTGATCCGGAGCGTCGGCGAAGCGGGCAGGGGCTGAAAGTTTCCCGCGCCGAAGGGATCGATGAACATCTTGAACTCGAAATTACTCTCGCTGAAGGTCTGCGCGCGCAGGCCCGGCCCGCCCCCGCTCGTATCCCCCAGCGTGATTTCGATGGAATCTCCTTCCCAGAGACACCCGTCCAGAACGTCGACCGTCAAAGCCTGCCGCCAGTGGCGGATGTATCCGCGTCTCTCGAATCTGGGCGAGAGCACCGCTTCGGACTCGGAGTGGAGCCTGACCGTGGTGTAGTTCTCCCCTTCGGGATCGCCGAATTGCGGCATGCCCCAGTTGCTGACCTGCCGGAAGGCGACCTTGATGGAGCCGCGCTCGTCTATCCCCCAGCGACCCACCTTGTAGCGGATTCGCCATGTGCCGAGTTCACCGGCCACCGCGTCGGCGGCGGGCGCCACCTCGGCGAAGCCCAATTCATCCGTCCAGTTCTGTATCGTCCAATCCGGGAGACGCACGTTCCCTGCCTTTCCGACGCAGTCCTGCGTCCGTTTCTGTGGATGCCCGATTTGGTGTCGGCATCGAAAAAGGTTTTCACTCACGCGGCCCGCACCTTCATGAAAGATGAGATGCCGCCTCTTGATTGCCCTGTAAATCTCTCCGTGCCGGGGGTTGTTGACCCCCCTGACAGGGTAAAGGCAACCCCCTTGAAGGGGAAACCCCATGAAGGTTGCTTCCGACGAAGGGGGCATGCGGAAGCGGCCTCCCCGGTAAAAGCGATGCCCCCGTCGAGGGCTTTTTACCAACCCCGCCCCAAGGCGCCTCTTTACTTCGCCATCATGGCCGATTTGGGCAGCTTGATTCCCTTTTCCTTGTAATATCGAATCGCGCCCGGGTGCACGGGAATGTTCGCCTTCGTCATCTTGTTGATGTCCAGGGATTCCCAGGATCTGTGGGCGAGCACGAGATCCTTCTTGTTCGCGAAAGTCGCCTTCACCACCTCGTAGACGAGGTCGTTCGGCACGTGCGCGCCCGCGCCCAGCCAGTTCGTTTGTCCGATGGTCTTGACGGGCTTCGGATTTCCCTTGTACATGCCGCCGACGATCGCGGTCTTCACGTAGAACGGGTATTTCGCGAGCATCATTTCCGCCCACTTCCCGTGTCCGAGCCCGAACACGCGGAAAGGAAGCTGGGAGGTGATAGAGGCGACGGCGGGGTGAGGCGGCGCGCCTATCGTGGCGGCGACGTCCAGGATGCCGTCCTGCATCATGCGGTTCGCCTGGCCGTGGCCCACATTCGTGACCTGGCTGGGCTTGAGGCCGACCACTTTCATGAGGTTCCGCCCGAAGCGATCCACGCCGCTTCCCGGGCGGCTGATGTTGAGGCGCCTTCCCTGGATGTCCTCGGCCTTCATGATGGGGCTTTTTGCCGGGGTCCAGAACTGCACGCCGGAGCTGTCGACCGGCGACATGATGCGGAGGTTCTTGTAGCGTTTGCCCTTGGCGAACCCTCTGCCGAAAAAGGCGGCGTCGGAGATGCTCGAACTCGTTCCGAAGCCGAAGTCCTGCCTGCCCTGGCTGATGAGCCTGGCGTTCACCGTAGCGCCTGCGGTGGACTCCACCGAGGAGTTGAGCTTGAGAACCTTGTTCAGCACGCTGGACCAGCCCAGCGCCTGGAACTGAATGGTTCCCTGGAGAGGCCCGCCGCCGATGGTGATGCGTTTGGGCCAGTCTTTTCTTGCCCCCTCGGCGGGAACGGAACACAGGACTCCGAGGGCGAAGGCGGCGATGATCGCAAAAACCATGGGTTTAATCTGCTTTCCGGTGATGTTCATGGTCTTTCTCCTCTGATTGAGATGTGTTGACTACAACGTTCACGCGAAAATCCACGTTTATGGACTCTCCTCAAGCGCGTCCTCTTTTTGTTTTCCGTTACGAATTTTTTTGAACCAGGCGAGAAGGTCGCCCCCCAACCCCAAGCCAAGCACGGCGAGGCCGATTAAGTCCGTCAGGCCGCCGGTGAGGATCAGCAGCAGGGCCGCCACTCCCAGAGCCGCCCTGCGCCACAGGGAAATTCCCTGATCGATGACGCACCTCGCCAGGGCGTAGACGCCGAAAAGCGCCGTACCAACCGCCATCCCGATCCCTCCCCAGGAGCCCTGCATCAGGAGAGAATCCCCGTAGACGAACAGGAACGGGACGATGTAGGCGGCGATTCCGAGCCGCACCGCCATGAATCCGACCTGCATGGGGTGGGCGCCTGCGAGCGCGCCCGCGGCGAACGCGGAAGCCGCGACGGGCGGGGTCATGGTGGCCAGGACGGCGTAGTAGAAAATGAACATGTGGGCGCTCAAGAGCGGAAACCCCAGTTTCACGAGAGCGGGGCCTGCGGCGGCGGCGGCGACGAGGTAGGCGGCGACCGTAGGCACGCCCATGCCCAGGACGATGGAGACCAGCATCACGGCGAGGAGTCCCAGCATTTTACTCTCGCCCACGTAGGAGAGCAGCAGATCCGTGACTTTGAGACCCAGCCCCGTGAGAGACAAAACGCCCACGACCACGCCCGCCAAAGCGCTGGGAGTCGCAACGTGAATGGCGCCTTCCATCGTCCGGTAGAGCGCCTCGGTCACCCTTTTGGCCCCCATGCGCGTTTCCTGCCGGAACCAGCTGGCGATTACCGCCGCTCCGATGGCGTAAAAGGCCGATTTCATCGGCGAAACCCGCACGTATACCAGGAAGTAGATGAGGACGAATATGGGCAGAAGCAGGTGTCCGTTCTGTTTTAAGACGTCCCACAATCGGGGGAGTTCACTCCTGGGCAAGCCGCTTAAACCTAGGTTTTTCGCCTCGACGCCGATCATGAAATAGACCGCCACGTAGAACAGAATGGCCGGTATGAGGCCCGCCGCGGCGATTTTGAGATAGGGGATGCCGGTCACCTCGGCCATCACGAACGCCGTAACTCCCATGACGGGAGGCATGAGCTGTCCGCCGGTGGAGGCGACGGTTTCGACGGCTCCCGCGAAGGCGGGTCGATAGCCGATGCTCTTCATCAGGGGGATGGTGAAGGTGCCCGTCGTCACCACGTTCGTCACCGAACTGCCGGACATGGTGCCGAAAAGGCTGCTGGCGAAGACCGCCACCTTGGCCGGCCCGCCTCTCGCGCCGCCTGCGATGGCCAGAGAGGTGTCGATGAACAGCCGCCCCGCGCCCGAACTCTGAAGAGCGGAGCCGAAGAGGATGAAGAGGATGATGAAGGTGGAGGAGGCCGCCAGCGGAGGCCCGAAAATTCCCTCCAGACTGAAGAGATACGTGATGGTGCGCGGGAATGGATAGCCCCTGTGCCCCCAAAGACCGGGGAGATAGTCGCCCCATAGCGCATAGGCCAGGCAGACGAGGGCGAGGATCGGGAGCACATATCCCTGCAGGCGGCGTCCCATCTCCAGGATGACGAGGAACGTGATGGTGGCGAAAATGACGTCGTAGAGGTTGGGGTCGACGCCGACCCGGTAGAGCATCTCGTCGAAGTCCACGATGAGGAAGATGGTCGTCGTGACGAGGAGAAAGGCGAGGGAATAATCGAGGAGGTTGGGGCCTTCGTTTTTCTTGTCGGCTCTCCAGGGGATGAGCGCGAAAACGAGGATTCCGGCTGCCGTCAGGTGAAAAGATCGCAATATCCAGGGCTGGATCGGCTGGACCATGAGAACGTAGAGGTGATAGGCGGTGCTCAGCGCCCCGAAGGCGAATATGATCTTCGCCAGAGGCCCGGAGAGGCTCCTGTGTTGAGACCCTATTCCCTCGGCTCTATCCTGCATCGGCTTCGCCTCTGGTGGTCTGTGTATTTACCGGAATTGGAATTTCCAGAATTCCTTTTTCCCGGGTTCTGAAATTTTCAATTACTTCGTATCCGGCGGTTCCTCAATAAGATTCTCATGGACGGTTGGCCGCTGGTGCGGTTCGGGAGACATCGTTTCGGTCCCGGGTTTTCCGACGCGAAACGCAGGGACGCCACGAAATCCTCGTCATCGGGAATCCGGCCTTCCTGAAACCCGGGTAAAACGCCTCGCTCTGAATGAAAAGTATGTAAATCTTATACAAACAAACATTTTACGGGTCAATCCCGCGCCGTTCGGGGCTGTTGAAAAAGACCGCGTTGCCAGAGGACAAAGGCAACCCCCCCTACCCCCCCTTGTCAGGGGTCAATTCCGACCGAGGAGGGAGGAATTGCAAGCCGATGCGATTCCCGCCAATGGCTTATGCAAACGCTCGTTCCTCACTCGCGTTTGACCCCTGACAAGGGGGGGTAGGGGGGGTTGGTTTTCATGCAGGTAAGAGGGCAATCCAACCGACCGAGGAGGCGCCGCCCCGTAAGGACAGGCCTCCGTGCCTGTCCCGATTCGAACCATCCTGCAAAAGGACAACCGCAACACCGACCGACGAGGGCTTTTCTTTCACCCCTTCGTCAGGGGGGCTTTTTCAACAGCCCAGATCATTCCTCCCCTAGGGCGAACTCCTCTTCTGGCTTGTCCTTGTTCCTGCGGAGGAGGGCGGAAATCACCGGATACAAGAGCACGAGCGCGGTCAATATGATGAGGACGATGCTGATCGGCCGGGTCCAGAGGATCGACCAGTCATCCTGCGACAACCGGAGCGCGACCCTGAGGTTGAACTCGACTTTTGGCCCCAGGATGAGGCCGAGAATAAGCGGCGCGATGGGGAACTTCAGCCGCTCCAGCGCGTAGCCGAACAGGCCGAACCCCAGCATCAGGTAGACGTTGAAGATGCTGTTCTCGAACGAATAGATACCCACCACCGTCAGCGCGATGATGAGCGGCATCAGTTGCACCTGCGCAAGCCGAAGGATGTTGGCGAAAAGCTTCGTCGCGATGATGCCGCCGAACACGAACAGGGAAGCTGAGGTGAACAGCATCGCCCACATGTAGCCGTAGACCACGTCGGGCGCTTCCTTGAACAGGCGCGGGCCGGGTTCGAGTCCGTGGATGAGCAGGCCCGCCAGTATCAGGGCGGCCAGCCCGCTGCCGGGAACCCCCAGCGTGAGCGCGGGGATCATGGCGGCGGCGTTGTCCGCGTTGTTGGCGCATTCGGCCACGGCGACGCCCACGGGGTTTCCCTTCCCGAAGCTCTCGGGGTCTTTCGATGAGCGTTTGGTTTCGTTGTAGGCGACGAAGGCGCCGACGACGCCTCCGACCCCCGGAAGAATCCCGATGATGATCCCGATGACGTTCGCGCGGACCCAGGCGGGAAAAATTTGCGCCCACGGCCAGTTCGCCATGTCGGATCTGCCCTCGAATTCGAGGTCCTTGGATTTGACGCCGGTCATGACGGCGCGCTCGGCCATCTGAAACGCCGGCGGCAGCGCATACACCCCGACCATGATGACGATGAGCTGCAGCCCGCCCGAAAGCTCCAGGGTGTCGAAGGTGAAGCGCTCATAGCCGGTCACGTGGTCGAGGCCCACCATGCCCAGGAGCAGTCCGACGCAAGAGGCCATGAGACCCTTGATGGGGTCTGAACCCAGCAGCACGGCAATGCTGGAGAGGCCGAACAGGCTGATCCAGAAGATCTCAGGCGGGCCGAAGGCCAGGGCGAATTCCGCAAGCGGCGGGGAGAGCGTCATCAGCGACACGGCGCTCACCATGCCTCCCACCGCCGAGGAGACACAGGCGATCTTGAGAGCGCGCTCCGCGAGGCCCTGCTGGGCCATCGGGTAGCCGTCGAACGTGGTGGCGATGGCGCCCGGTGTGCCCGGAATGCGCAGCAGGACGGCGGGAATGGCGCCGCCGTATGATCCGCCGTTGTGGATGCCGGCCATCATCCCCAGCGCCATGAGCGGCGACATGCCGAAGGTGAGCGGGATGAGGAGGGCGATGCCCATCGTCGCCGTCAGGCCCGGAATGGCGCCGAAAATGATGCCGCCGATCACCCCTACGACCATGGCGAGAATGTTCTGCCACTCGAGGATGACCCAAAGGGAATTGTAGAAAGGCTCGATCAAGGTTTCATTCCCCTGGCCTGGCGCGTGGGATTCAATCGGTGTCCGGGCACAATGTTAAGCACTCCCTTTTAGTGGCGCAGGAAAAATTCCTGCGTGAGCGGTCGGTCGAAGAGCTGGTCGAATACCACGAAGATGAACAGGAGATAACAGACTGTGGTCGCCGCCATGACGAACCTGTTCCGGTAGCCCAGCGCCCAGGCAGCTGCGGGAATGAAAATCAGCGAGGCGCTGTAGTAGCCGAGATACTGCACGCCCGCGATGTAGCCCAGCGCCATGAAGGCGCTCAGGAAAAACCGCTTGTTGTGAATGAAGAAGGGCTCGAAGGTGCTGCTACGGCCTGATTTGAGCCAGGACTTTATGAACATGAGTACGGAGAGAACGATCATCAAACCGATGACCATCCGCGGGTAGAAGGCCGCTTCTTCCGGGAAACTCCCGGCGTGGTAGAAAAGGAATGTCGTCGCGATGAAGAAGATTACGGAGGCGACTCTGTCATGGTTTTGGAACACGTGCGCTTCCCCCGCGAGTGCAGCCAGGGACAACTTTTCTCATGCCGAAATTTCAAAGCGCGCAATTTTGCTAAGTTGCGGCGTCGACCTCGGCCAGAAACCCGAGCGTGTGTCGGCAGAACGCCTCGGGTCTTTCAATGGGGATCAGGTGTCCGCAGTCGGGAATCCTGACGAGGCGCGAACCCGGAATCCCCTCGTTCATGATTTCCGCATGGCCCATCACGTTGGTGACGTCCGCCTCGCCGTTCAGGATCAGCGTCGGGGCCTTGATGCCGGGGAGTTCCGCCTTGATGTCGAACGTCCCGAGCGCGGCAACGGTGAGTTCGCGAAATTTTTGCGGCGACTGGAGGGCGATCTCGTACGCCTCGGCGACGTCCGCCTCATCGCTGCCCGGCCGGAACCAGTGGTGGATGAGACGATCCGCGACGGCGGGCCATCCGTCTCGCTCCAGTTCGGCCAGCGTCTCGGGGACGTTGCGCCCCGTCCGGTCGGGCATGGTACCCACGAGCACCAGCGCATCCACCCGTTCCGGATAATCCAGGGCGAAGCACTGGGCGATCATGCCGCCCATGGACAGCCCGCATACGTGGGCCTTCTCGACGCCCAGGGCATCCATCAGGCGCGCCAGTTCCCCGGCGAATCCGCGCGGCGAGAAATCGCCGGTTTCGTTTTTCTCAGATTCGCCGAACCCCTGGCGATCGTGCGCAATCACGCGGTAGCGCTTCCTGAATTCGGGCGTGATTTTGCGCCAAACACGGCCCGAACCCGCATTCCCGTGAAGAAAAAATACGGGTTTTCCCGCGCCCTCGTCGACGTAGTGGAGGTCGACTCTCGATATGTTGATTTGCGGCATACGCTCCACCTGACCTTAAGGCGTACCAGCGGATCGCGCCTTAGGTAGATTTTCATTCTGCGTCGTCTGTCAGCCGAAGTCCCGGATGTTTCTTATTTTTTCTTTTTCTTCTTCATCCAGGGATTCGTCTTCCAGAGTTGCTCGTGGGCCATGTGAGACGCGTTCGCTACCTTCCCCATCTCCTCGCCGCTGGTGTATTCCACCGCAATTCTTTGTTTCTTCGCCACTTTCAGGAATCCGGGATCTGCGATCGCCTTTTTGAAGGCGGCGCGCAGCTTCGCCAGTATGGGCGCCGGCACGCCCTTGGGAGCGGCCACGGGACGGAAGACGAAATTGGTGATGTCCACGCCCTGCTCCTTGAACGTCGGGACCCAGGAGCCGATCGACACCCGCTCGGGCGCCGCCTGGGCGAGGATGCGGACCTTGTCCTTGAATTTCGCGATAGCGGACATCGAAATCGCCAGCACCGGAACGTGGCCGCCAAGAAGAGCGTTGCGCGCGGGTCCGCCGCCGCCGAAGGGCACCTTGTTCATTTTGAGTCCCGTCTTGACCAAGAACTTGCTGGTCCCGATGCTGTGGACGCTGCTGAGCGCCGCCATGCCGATCGAGATTTTGCCGGGGTTCTTCTTGACGTCGGCCATGAGATCGGCCAGGGTTTTGTACTTGCTCGTCTTGAGCACGGCGAACGTCGTCGGCCCCCTGTTCACGTTGCCCAGGAAGTCGAAGTCCTTGATGGTGTATTTCACCTTCCCCATGATGGGGCCGACGATGGCCTGGGGGAAGTTCGTCATGCCAATGGTGTAGCCGTCGGGCTTGGCGTTCGCTATCGCGTTGAACCCGATGTTGCCGCCGGCGCCGGGCTTGTTGATGATGGCGATCTTGGCGCCTTTGCCCAGGTGCTTTTCGAGAAAGGGAACGAAAGCGCGGGACGTCCTGTCGGAGCCGCCCCCGACCCTGTAGGCGACGATGTAGTTGATAGCGCGTTCAGGATAGGCCGCCGTCGCTGAATCGACGAAGCCCACTGATACCAGAACACCAAAGGCAATGATGCATTTCATGATCTTGGACATCGTGCTTCCTCCATAATCAGGTTTCCCCAGATTTCGTTTCGATTCCGTTTGCTCGGCTCCTTTTCCTCGTGGTTTCTCGCTGCGAAAGAGAAAGTGAATAAACCGGACTTTCTCAAACGGCGCATGACTCGAGTAATATATGGATGGCGATCATCATAGAGAATCCGCGAAGACGGCACAAGCGCGCCTTATCAGGAGCTGTTTGAGAAAGTCCCCCAAAACAGGGAATTGATTTCTCAATTCCTCCCCTCACCACAATCCTCTTCCTCATCCCGAGTAGGCGCGCTCGCGCGCCGTATCGAGAGAGGGCCGGCTGCCTGTCCGAGAAGAGCGGCCTTCGATACGCCGCCTTCGGCGGCTACTCAGGGTGAGGGTGATATGGCGGGCTACTTTGGAACGTGGGAAAACAGCCTTCTCATCCCTCCTTGCCGTGAACCCTCCCTCCCCGGTCGGGTTCAATCCCCAACCCCTATTGTCAGAGGGGCTTTTTCAATAACCCTCATCAGGTCCGAGCATGTCGAGTCGTCGCCCTGCTTGTCTTCAACAGGAGTGGGGCATCTGCTTGCCGCCTCCCCGCCATCAGCAAAGAGAGCGCAGGAGGGATTCCCGGTCTTCGAGTTTCCAGACGCCCCCTTCGAGCCGCTCCCGACGCCTGTCGGCATGCCATTTGCGGTAGGCGATCACGCGGGGCGCGGAGATCATCTCGCTCTCCATCAACTGGGCCGCGAGTTTTTCCGGGATGGGCTTTGCGCTCCCGCCCGCCGGGTAGCCGAACTCGACGAGCAGATCCCCCATCACTTCCTCGAGCGCGGATAAGTCGTTCGCCGGGAGACGCGTTTTGTACATCTCGCAGTATTGCGTGCTTATGGGCCGCCCGCTCTTCACATGGTTGGGGAGGGAACTCCAACGCTTCGAGGAATCCGTCTCGTGGTGGGCCAGCATCTGCGCATCGAAATCCTCGTTCAGGAAATCGCACAGTTTTTTGAGCTCGCTCTCAGGCTCTGCGCACAAATCCTCATAGCGGATGACGTAGTAATCCGATTCCCCCATGCGTTTCCCCGACGCGTGCGCGGCGCCGGTGAAATCCTTCCAGACGTGCGCGCCCGAATATATGTTCTCGGGCAGCATCTCGGGCGAATCGGCGATGTCGATCGCCATGTCGCGCCCGTCCCTCACGATGTGGACGAATTGCGCATCCGGGAAATCGCCTTTGATCTCCTCCATCCAGAAAGAATTGCGGGGAGATTTCTCGCCCCACCGCTCCTTGCCCGTGCGCTCGGCGTAGTGGCGGTGAAGCGCGTCGTAAAGCCCGCGGAAGGTCGGTTCTTCGGAGGCGGAAACGAGGTCCTTCGGCGTGATGTCGAGTTTCATGTTCTTGATGAAGGGGTTTTCGAAGATGTCCTCGGCCAGCGCCATGAAATTTTCCGGGCTTGCGAGGTCGCCATAGCTGTAGAGGTAGGGGTAGACCATTTCATACAGCCAGGCGGGGGAGGGCACCGCCAGCCTCGGGTGAGCGTCCAGGATGAGCCGGAACAGGGTCGAGCCTGAACGGGGGGCGCTGACGATGAATACGGGTCTTGAGAAATCCGGCATGTTTCCTCCTTCTGGAGCCTTTGGGGTGTACTCGAACGGGCGGGTTTTCCTTCGGTCCCCGTGCCATTGCAATTGTTCAGTATGGGCGCAGTATACGGGCGTGCGCGCCCGGAGACTAATCAGGTGAGGCGATCATCGAATGAAGGGTCAAACGCGAGCGAGGAGCGAACGTTTGCGTCCGTCATGCCTGCGGATGCCGGTGACAACCGACAGGTTGGCCAGATCCGGGGAGAGCGATCTTCACAACCCCTGGAAACTCCCCCGCTATTTTCATCCTTGCAACCGCGTGGTCGATGCGATTAACTGAAGCCCCAGATTCCAACCAACCAAAACGAGCCTGAAAGGAGTACGGGATGGCCGGATTCGCCTTCGACTTCGTTCCTCTTCCCGCAGAGCGCAGCATGGAGAAACCCAGAACCAGCGGGATCACCATGATGATCGACAAGGGGGAGACCATCGAATACCTCCAGGGACTCCTCCGTATGAGCGGCCCGTTCATCGACCTGGGTAAAATCGCGGTGGGTACTTCTCGCCTCTATCTCGAGGATTACTACCGCGAGAAACTCGAACTGTTCAAAGGCCATGATGTCAAGCCCTTCATCGGCGGTCAGTTCCTGGAATTCATCTTCGCCACGCAGGGCTGGGGCGGGGTGCAGCCCTATTTCGAGGCGGCGGCGGAGTACGGGGTCGAGGCTATTGAGATTTCCGACAACTGTGTCTCCTTGTCCGACAATGAGAGAGAGCGGATGGTGCGCTCGGCTGTGGACGCAGGCCTCGAGGTGCACGGCGAGGTGGGCTCCAAGACCGGCAAGCAGGACGTGGCGGAATTGATCTCACAGGCGAACATCTGCATGGATGCGGGCGCCTCGGTGGTGCTCTTCGAGGCGGCGGAACTCATGCCCGGCGGCGAGGCGGACCGGGCCCTGATCGATTCCATCCGCGACCGGATGGACGTGCGGAAAGTCATTTTCGAGCTTCCCGGCTGGTGGATCGAAGGCACGACGAACAACGTCATCTACGAACTCCAGAAATTCCTGCTCACCGAATTCGGCCCCGACGTGAACATCGGGAACGTGCCTCCCTGGATGACGTTCAATCTCGAAGCCTTGCGCTGTGGCCTCAGCTCGGTCGGCCCGACGGAGCGGACTTTCGAGTCTGCGGGCTGAGGAGGTGGCTCGGGAAATTTTCCCTGAAACGAGAAAAGAGACTGCGGGTCGTCAGCGCAGCATGTCCTGAGGGAAAGCCATTATTCACGCCGAAAATACACCTGGAATCTCCAGAGAGGAATTGCCAGCCGGAGAGGAGGGAATCGAACGAGGAGGAAAGAGAGTTTGCCGGTTTAGGGGCATCGACCTTCCGTAGGGGCGGCTCGCGAGCCGCCCGCTCATCTTCCTCCGTTATTTCACGGTGCAGATTTTCGTCAACTCGACATCCATTAAATCACCGTTTTTCAAGCCAGCCCGTACGTACTCATGCAGGTTGCGCTCACCCTCGTCCCACTTGCGTTCAAGACGTTCCTGCAGAGGGGTGCGCTGGATGCTGCACTCGACAAGGTGGATGCTCATGCGGTTAGGGTTCAATAGATTTCGGAGTTTTTGGAGGTCTGAAAGGTACATCTTCAGCTTGGCCGAGTCCACGTCGAAGACTTGGTAGACGAGATGACGACTCTCGGCATCCGGGTGGCAGGCAGACGCTGCTCGGTGTACGAGTTGGTAGGGCAATTCTTCAACGTCTTTTTCTTGAAGATCAGGGGATAGTAGACCAAACCATCCCTTTAGCACCTTCATCCGGTTATCAGTATTGCGCCATTGAGCGACGGTCTCGTACCTCGGCTCTGTGAACTTCGCTTCTATGGCGACGCAAACGTCGCCTGAGATCAGCATCAAATCCGTGTGAGACGCCTTGCCTCTACCGCATTGGACCGGCACCTTATATTCAAAACCCAGACGGACTGAACGGGATAGTTCGAAGCCCAAAGCCTTGGACAACTCTTTAGCTCGTTGGTTGGCAGTTCGCCAGTATGCGAGAAGCGGTGCTGTCGAGCGTTTGGGCGATTTGAATTCTTTGGCCTCGCAGCAATCGAGTAACTTCTCGTAACCGGTGATGTGGCGACCTTGATATGACCAGATGATGCGCATGGTTTTCTTTCCCATACAACTAGTTATTTTTCCCTACCCCCCAACACCCTCGGATACGGCTCAAACATCGTCTGCGCTGCCAGGTACTCCGAACCCGCCCGCGCCGTCCACTCCCGGAGAGTTTCGAGCGGCTCACTCAGCGGGATTCTCCCCTCTCGATATTCGTCGAGCGCATCGAGAAAGCGACTTTTTTCTTCCCTGCCGGTTTTATCGGATACATGCCCCAACGCGTGTGCGAGGGCGTTCACCCATGAGGCTTGGCCGGGCGTACGGGCGAGGAGTCTCAAAAGCGCGTTTTCGTAGGCGGAGGCTACCTCGCCGAACGCGCGTTTATCAAAGTTCGCCGCGACCCGTCCCATCCCGCGCATTGTCTCCTGGTGGTAGGCCATGAACAGCAGCTTGTTCTCCGCGTGGTAGCGGGTGAGGCAGTCGGCGCGGCCTGATTCCTTGACTTCCCGGAAGCCTGCGAGCGCGAAGATTCTGGTGAGAAAACCCGCGCGAGTGCCCGGCTCGTTCAGACCGGCCTCATCCACGAACGCTCGCGAACCGAACGCTTCGAGCGCGGCGCCTGCGAACAAGCCCGCCCCCAGTGTGGCGTGAGTTCCCGATGCGGGTGATGGAAAAATCCTGGCATCATCTATAGCGCAAGAAGGTGATTTCGCCTTGAAGATAAATCCGTCGACTTCTTCGAGATTTTCCAGATACCGCCTGGAGAAGGCGTTCATCCTGCGCGTCAGGTGTTTGCGTGTGCTGGGCTGGAAGAGGGCCTTCCGCTCGCCTTGTGAGTAGATGCGTATCGGGTCTCTTGGCGTTCCCAGACCGATTTCCACCTCGGGACAGACGGGCCGGAAGCGAACGTGCGGTTCGAGACGTTCGATGAAGGATGAGGAGATTCGCTCGCCGTTGTAGCGGCAGGCCTCGAATTCGAGGCACTTGCTCACCACGACGATGGGCTTTGCGAACGCGCGGCTCATCGCTCCTCTCCCCGTACGATGGTCGCGGCGGCGGAAGGCATCGATGAATCAGGCGCCGCTAACGGCGAGCCCGCCTATTCGTAGTCATAAAAACCCTTGCCCGTCTTTCTGCCCAGCCACCCCGCCGAGGTCATCCGGCGCAGGATGGGCGGCGCATAAAACCTTGCCTCGCCCAGCTCTTCGGCCATCGAATCGGCGACGAAGGTCTGCACGTCGATGCCCACCAGGTCGATGAGCGTGAGCGGCCCCATCGGGTGGCCGAGGCCCATGCTGATGGCCTTGTCCATGCTCTCCCTGTCTGCGAGGCCCTCATCGAACGCATGGGCGGCGTGGTTGAGGTAGGGCACGAGCAGGCGGTTCACCAGGAATCCCGGCCTGTCCTTCACGGGAATCGGCGTCTTGCCGATGCGGCGGCAGAACGCGATTCCGAACTCGGTGATCTCGGGCGCCGTCTGGACGGCCTCGATCACCTCGACGAGCCGCATCGCGTAGGGCGGGTTGAAGAAATGGAGGCCCACCACGCGCTCGGGCGTTTTCGTCTTCGCCGCCATGGCGGTCACCGATAGGCACGAAGTGTTCGAAGCAATGACGGCGCCTTCCTTCGCGATGTTCCCCAGCTTTTCGAAGAGTTCGAGCTTGGCGTCCAGGTTCTCGACGATCACCTCGATGATGAGGTCGCAGTCCGCAAGGGCTTCCAGGTCGGTCGAGCCGCCGAGGCGCGCGAGCGTTTCTTCTTTCCGGGCTTCTTCCATCTTGCCGCGCTTGACCGCGCCGTCCAGGTTCCGACGGATGCGGGTGAGGCCGGCTTCCAGGGCGTCCGGGTTCACCTCCACGCCGGTGACTTCCAGTCCAGCGGTAATGCAGACCTGGGCGATGCCAGAACCCATGGCGCCCAGGCCGATCACGCCCACTTTCTTCACCGCGTCCGCGATGGGCTGCCCTCTGGAGATGTCGCGCGCATTCGCGGCGTCTTCTTCGGGTTCCGCTACGCCGAACACGCCTGCGGATTTGTAGGTGTAAAACCCCTTGCCCGTCTTGGCGCCCAGATGGCCCGCGTCGATCATGCGGTCCACCAGCGGCGGTGGGATGTAGCGCGGGTCTTTCAGTTGTTCGTACATCGAGAGCGAGACCGTGCGGTGGATGTCCAGCCCCTCGATGTCGAGCAGGCGCATGGGGCCCATCCTGTAGCCGAGGCCTAATCGCACGCCCGCGTCCAGGTCCGCCGGGTTGGTGTAGCCCGATTCGATGAGGCGGATGCAGTCGTTCTGGAACGCCACGAGGAAATAGTTGAGCACGAAGCCGGGCCAGTCCTTGACCGTAACGGGCGTCTGCCCGACTTCCTCCAGAAAGGCGCTCGTCGCGCTTGTGGTCTCATCGCTCGTGAGCAGGCCGGGGACGACCTCCACGAGCTTGTTGAGCGCGGCCGGCAGGCAGAAATGGGTGCCGATGGTCTGGGACGGCCGCCCCGATGCCGCCCCCATGTGGGAGATGGAGAGCGTGCTCGTGTTGGACGCGATGATGGCGCTCCCGTCCAGGACGGCGTTCAGGCTCCGGAGCAGCTTGTTCTTCTCCTCGCGGTCTTCGGTGATGGCCTCGATCACCAGGTCGCAGTCTTCCAGTCCCGTGAGCGACCCGGCCTCCTGTATCCGGCCCAGCATCGCGTCCCGCTCCTCGGGAGAGGTCTTTCCCTTCTCGACGCCCGCGTCCACGAAAGCGCGCACCCGGCCCATCCCTGCCTCCATGGCCCCCGCGTTGGCCTCGAACACGACCGTCTCCTTGCCGCCCCGGGCGCAGACGATGGCGATGTTCGAACCCATCGTTCCCAGACCGACGACGCCTACCCGTTTCACCTTCATGGAATTCTCCCCTCGATTTTCACCGGCGAGACGCGTTTCCCCGCCTGAATTCTTGTCGTTTTCAGACCATATTTTCAGTATGAAATTCTTCGAAGAAGGGCCGTTGCTCGTCTCCGAAGTTTTCGCACGTGGGTTTCTTTGTAGGCTTCGCGCCGGATTCTTGTCAATCCGGCCTTGCAAGTTCGCCGATCCGGTTTATGATTTTCCCTATCATGAACATGACGCGCGAGAAGCTGGAGCAACTGATTGAAGAAGCCGCGCATAATGGCGAGCCTCTCTCGATGGAGGGCGAGGACCTCTCTTGGGCGGACCTGAGCGGATGCGACTTCACAGACGCCAATCTGAGGGGGGCGAGCTTGGTGCGCGCGAACCTGGGTGGCGCCGATCTCTCTGGCGCGGACATGCGAGAGACGGACTTGCGAAACGCCGATCTGGAGGGTGCCGTCCTCCGCGACGCGCTCCTGAACGACGCGGACGTGGCGGGCGCGAGCTTCCGGGAGGCGGACCTCGTCGGCGCGGATATCGAGGGCGTGAACTTCGACGAAGCCATCATCGAGGACGCGCGGTTTCTCTAAGCCCTCGTTGCACCCAAACCGGCTACTCTCCCCCGCGCTCGATGATAGAGACCATCTCCCGCAGGCCGACCGCCTCCACGTCCTTCGTGATAGGGTAGCGCTCCTCGCCCGAGTATACGACGAAGGCGCGCTCGGGTTTCACGTCCGCGCAGGCGTAGTGAAAGCCCTTGCCGGGACCGCCGGAGAGTCCGCGCTTGATCTCGATCGCCCACGGACCGCGCTTCCCCGGGATCTCCAGCAACAGATCGATCTCCGCGCCCGCAAGGGTTCGGTAGAAGCTCGCCATCGTCCGGGGCGGTGCGACGGCGAGCAGGTTCTCGATCACGAATCCCTCCCAGCTCGGCCCCACGACCGGGTGCCCGGCGAGCGCGTCGTAGTCCTCGATCCCGAGCAGGGCGTGGACGATGCCGCTGTCGCGCACGTAGACCTTGGGCGATTTCACCAGGCGCTTCTTGACGTTCGCGTGGAACGGGCGCAGGCGGCGCACGAGAAGCAGGTCGACGAGCAGATCGATGTAGCCGCTCACCGTCGGAGCGCTGACGGCGAGGCCCGCCGCCAGCTTCGATGCGTTGAGCAGCGTGCCCTGGCCGTGGGCCAGCATGGTCCAGAACCGCTCCAGCGTCTCCGCGGGGATGCGCCTGCCGAACTGCGTTACGTCGCGCTCCAGGTAGGAGCGGATGAAGCTTCGCCGGAAGGTCATGCTGTCGGGGTCGTCCTCGGCGAGAAAACTGTCCGGGAAGCCGCCGCGCACCCACAGCGCCGTCATGGCCCGCGCGTCGGGCGCGGCCTCGCTTATGTCGAGCGGGTCGAGTTCGACGTATTCGATTCGCCCGGCGAGGCTCTCGCCCGATTGCCGGAGCAGATCCAGCGAAGCCGAGCCGAGCATCAGGAAGCGGCCCGTCCGTTTGCCCCGCCTGCGGCCCTGGTCGATCAGCCCGCGCAACTCCTGAAACAATTCCGGCGTCCGGTGAATCTCATCCAGAATGACGAGGCGGTCCTCGTACTCGCGGAGGTAGAGCGCGGGCTCGGTGAGCTTCTCCCGGTCCGCGTGGGTTTCGAGGTCGAGATAGACGGCCTCCGCGCTCTCGGCGACCTCGAGCGCCAGTGTCGTCTTGCCGACTTGGCGCGCCCCGAGCAGGGCGACGGACGCCTGCCTGCTGAGCGCTTTCAATACGTTTTGATATGCACGTCGATGTATCATCCTGGTAAATTAAAACATATACTTTTAATTTGCAAGGATAATACAATAATATCCTAGTAAATTAAAAATTTCACTTTTATTTTACTAGGATAAAGGCTGTCAAAGCGACCCAGGGCAAGGTTGTGAATCTTTGCGCACGCAGGCGAATCCGGCGTATTTTATGCGAAAAAGGCGCATTATCCTTGTAAATTGAAAATCGGACTTTTAATTTGCAAGGATAATAGCCGGATTTGCCGCCAAGATGATGCGCCGGGAGGGAAACCTCCGGCGACGTCGAAGCCCGAGAATCGACGTTTTTTCGTCAATGCAATTCAGGCAGGCCGAGCGAGGAGAGAAACGCGTTGAAATGGGGTTTCCACGCCTCCGTCGACCACGATTTGTAAAAGTACCCGTGTCCTTGCCTCGGTGAGGAACCCTGGTCGGGCAGTACGATAAGCCTGGCCTTACCTCCGCTCTCGTTGTAGGCGTCACGCCAGGAAGCGGCCCTGACGGTTCGAGGGTCGTTTTTCGCATACACCATCAGAGCAGGCGTATTGGATGCCCGACCGAATGTTTTGTAAGCTTCGATCATGTTCTCGTTGAAAAAACGAGGACCGAGATAATCGCCCCGCGCGCAACTCCCTCCCAGCGCGCCGGCCGTACTGATTACTCCCTTAAGGCCGATCAGGTGTTGATGCGGTTTCGGGCCTTCGGTCAAGCCGAAAACGGCCAGACCTCCTCCGGATTGGCCCACCGCCAATATTTTCTCGGGGTCCATGTATTTTAGTTTTTGCCGGATCAAGGCTTCTATGACCAACCGGATTTCCAATCCACTTCTTCTCGCCGCTTTGAGGTAATTTTGCTTACGGCACCCCCCGGTTCTGCCGAAAGGTTTGTGATCGTTCCACTCGTAGCCATCGGAATTGCCGTATCCGATTCTGTTGAATGTATAGGCGACGTATCCGGAGCGGACGAAGACTTTCGCGGGAGAAGCCAGACGACTTTCCGGATAGTTGCGCCTGCATCTTTTTCCGCAAGCGCCATGCGCGAGGACGACAAGGGGAAATTTGCCCTCACCTTCAGGACGGAACAACCTCCCTTCCAATGAATAATCGTAACCACCGATTCGGATTTTGGTTTTCTTGCTTTCAGCGACGATTTCATACGGAACGGCATCGACGGATGAAGTTATTCCTATGGCTGATATTACAGCGATGAAAACCACGTGGGGCCAAAATCCGGACTTGTTGTGAGGCCACAGCATGGAGTTTCCTTCTCCTGGAGTGTCGAAAATCTATTGAGTGGATATTACCTCAAACGATACGCCCCGAAGCCCATCTAGTCGAACACCGTGTCGTCGTAGTGCGCGGCGTCCACCACCGCCTCGATGACGGTCGGCCCATCGGCCTGGAAGGCTTCGGTGAGCGCGCGCCTGAGTTCCTCCGGCGTTCTTACGCCCACGGCGGGCACGCCGAAGTAATGGGCGGGCGGCGCCTGGTATTCCTCGGCCTGGAGTTCGGTGCCGTAGCGGCCGTAATCCCGCCTGTCCTGTTTCACCTGGATGAGCGAGAGCCACCTATCGTCCAGAACGACGATGGGGATGGCGAGCCCCATTCTTTTGGCGACGGCCACCTCGCCGCACGTCATCTGGAAACACCCGTCCCCGATGAGGGCGACGACGGGTTTCTCAGGACATGCGAGTTTCGCGGCGATGGCCCCGGGCAGGCCAAAGCCCATCGAGGACCACCCGTTCGTGATCAGGAACGTGCGCGGGTCGTGCACGGTCCACTGGCTGGCTATCTGGTGCGTGTGCGCGCCCACGTCGAAGGAGAGGATTCCCTCCTTGGGCGTCACCTCGCGCACCACGTCGATGGCCTCGTGGGCCGCGAAGTGCGGAACCTGAGGACGCAGCGCCTTCTGGAATCTCTCCTTGTGCCGCAAGGCGGCGTCCGAGGGCCACTCGTAGCTACCGGGCGTCATGTCGTTCATGCGCTTGAGAGACGCATCCAGGTCGCCCACCACCTCGTGCGCGATGTCGACCGAGGAATCCGCGTCCACCGGGTCGATGTCCACGCTTACGAGTGGCACGTCCTTTATCCATTGCTCGTATTCCACCTCGATCACGTCGTAGCCGACCCCGAGGATGAGATCGGAGCTTCTCAGGAACTCGCGCTGCACCTGCCGCTTCCCGCGTTCGATGCAGCCGATAGAGAGCGGGTGGTCCTCATCTATCATTCCTTTCGCCATCGTGGTCGTGGCGAAGGGGAGTTGGTGGCGGTCGATGAAGGCGCGCAGAAGAGACGGGTTTTCCATCCTCATGCTCGTCGATCCAAAGACGGCGACGGGCCGCTTGGCGTTCTGCAGAAGGGATTCGAGTTTCCCGAATGCGCTCTCGGGCGCAGGCCTGTGGCGCTTTCCCGCAGGGATAGGCGGAAGCTCTTCTGTCGCGGGCGCGAGCGATACGTCTTCCGGTAAATCCAGATGGACGGGGCCGTGTGGTTCACTTAATGCGAGTCCCATCGCTTCTTCCAGTACAGCGGCGACCCGGCCTTTTCTGAGCGGAAGGCTCGCCTTGGATATGGGCCGGTAGAGGGTGTGGTGGTCGATGTACATCTGGATGCGTCGCCCGAGCTGGTGCGTGTGCAGGTTGCAGGTCAGCGCGATGAGCGGGGAGCGGTCCAGATAGGCGTTGCCCACGCCGGTCGAGAGGTTGGTGGCGCCGGGGCCCAGTGTGGCGATGCAGAAACCGGGCGCGCCCGTCAGGCGGCCCATCACGTCGGCGGCGAAGCTCGCCGAGCCCTCGTGCGCGGTGAGGACGAAGGTGATCCCCCCCTTGCGCATGGCTTCGAGCATGGGCAGGACGTTGCCGCTCGGGATGCCGAAGCAGTGCGTGACGCCCGCTTCCTTCATGGTCTTGACGATCAGGTCCGCGTTGTTCATGAATAATCTCTCCGGTTTCAGGATGATGTATGACGATAAATGTTGATGAGGTCTTTCAGCAAAGCGGCGGCGGCGCCGCGCGGGTCGCTCTTGCCGCCCACCACGGTGACGCGATCCATGGTATCGCTCGTGTAGGTGATTCCCTTCTCCGCCCCCTCCACGCCTGCCAGGGGATGATCGGGCGAGAGAAGCTCGGGCGCAACGCGGGCCGAGACGCGCCCGGCCTCATCCCGCTTCGAGACGCCCACGAGGCGCATGATCTTGCCTGCATCGCTCGCGCTTTGCACTTCGTCGAGCGACATCCCGGCGATGCCCGTCCGCTCCACGTCCTCGGGCGTCAGGTCCGCATTCATGCAGACGTTCGTGATGAGCGCGAGCTTGTTCGCCGTGTCGAAACCCTCCACGTCGAGCGTGGGGTCGGTCTCCGCGATGCCGAGCGACTGGGCTTCTGCGAGCGCCTCTTCGTAACTCTGTCCGCTCGTCCGCATGCGCGAGAGTATAAAATTCGTCGTCCCGTTCAGCACCCCCTCGACCCCGAGAATCTCCGCGCCCGCCAGGCAGGTCTCGGCCACGTCGATGGTCGGAAGCGCGGCCGCGGCGGCGGCGGAGATTTTAAGCTCCGCGTTTTTCTCCCGCGCCAGGCCGGAGAGTTCTCTGTAGGCGCGGATGAAGGGCCCCTTGTTCGCGCTCACCACGTGCATGCCCTTCCCGAGCGCCTCGCGGATGTGGCTCAAGGCCGGTTCGCCCGTGCGGATGTCGGTGGGCGTCGTCTCGATGAGTACCTCGGCCTGTGCGGAGCGAACCAGGTCGAGGCCCTGCCAGGCGGTCTTGAGGCCAGGATGGCCCGCGAAGCCGCCCTCTCGCTCGAAGGCGTCCGCCGTTGCTGTGGGGTCGAGTCCGCCCGTGCGGTGCAGGCTCCCGTTCAACTCGCCGATGCCGACGATGACCGCGTCCAGGCCGTAGGCCTCGCGCATGCGTTCTGATTTATCGTGGATGAGTCTCGCGAATTCGCGCCCCACGCGCCCGAATCCGCATACGATCACTCTTGTTTTCTCAGTCAAGCATCATCCTTTTCGGTTGTTGATGCGGGCTGCCCGGAATTCCCGCCCCTTCATGCCACGCCGGAAGGCGGGCGGTCAACCGGGCGTTTTCAGGAGCCCGAGCACTCGCCTCGTTGCCGAGCGGATGAAACTATGAGAAACCTGTGAGCCGTTCCACCATCATCACGACGATGCGCTTTGACGAACCGATGACGCGAAAGGGGAGAAGATGCCGGATCTGGAACTCACGGCGGCGTTCGGGGATTATGACCGCACCAACATCCTCAAGATGGGCTCGGTTCGCCCGGAGGGGGTGAACCTCCGGGTGCTCTCCCTGCCGCCCACCGAGATATTCTTCCGCATGTGCCGATACCAGGAGTTCGACCTGTCGGAAATGTCGATGGGCGCGCACATGTTCATGTTGGGTGAGGGGAACAGCCCCTTCGTGGGGATGCCCGCCTTTCCGAGCCGCGTCTTCCGGCACTCGATGGTCTACGCCAACACGGATTCCGGCGTCGACGAGGTGGCGGACCTGAACGGCAAGCGGATCGCGATCCGCGAATGGGGGATGACGGCGGTCGTGTGGATCGTCGGTATTCTCGCCGAAGAGTACGGCCTCGACGTGGGTTCGGTGGACTGGGTGGCGGCGATCGAGCCGCGCGTGCCGATTCCCATGCCGCCCGGCGCGCGCATCCGCTACATGAAGCCCGGCCAGACGGTATCGAACATGCTCGAATCGGGCGAGGTGGACGGCGCCCTGATCCACCAGGTGCCGGAGTGCTTCGCCAAGGGTTCGCCGCGCGTCAAGCGCCTGTTCCCGGACTACAAGGCCGCCGAGACGGCGTATTACAAGCGAACGGGCGTTCACCCCATGATGCACTGCGTCGTTCTGCGCAAAGACGTTCACGAGCAAAACCCCTGGGCGCTCGGCTCCATCTATGAGGCCATGTGCGAGGCGCGCGAGAAAACGATGGAGCTACTGAGCGACAACGGCGCGCTCTCGGCCATGATCCCGTTTCTGCCCTCGGTGATGGACGAGACGCGCGAGATTTTCGGCGATGATTTCTGGCCCTACGGGGTGGAGGCGAACCGCGCGTCACTCGAAAAGCTCCTCTCCTACGCCCACGCGCAGGGTCTCACGCCCGGCCTGCTCGAGGTGGAGGATCTGTTCGGCGAGAGCGTGCTGAATACCTAGTCGAGCGTTTGGATTCGCTTCGACCGGCGGAACCGCCCACCACCGGTGATATGGAACACCCCATGGCGTCGGCCCCCAAAATTCTAATTGCAGCTCCTTTCCACCATCTGGAACCATCCCTCGCGCCGCGCGTGCGCAGCCTGGGCGGGGGAGACCCCCTCGCGCACAGGCGGGTCGTCGTCATCTCGAACAGGCTTCGCGATCACGTCCACGGCGTGCTCGCGCGCGCGGGCGGCTTCGCGGGCGTGGAGGTGCTGAGCATGATCGACCTGGCGGATAAGACTGCCGAGCCGGAGCGCGCCCTGGCGGGATTCACGCGCCCCCATCCGACGCTCGCCGAGGTCCTGGCTGAAGAAGCGTTCTCGCGCGCGCGGGGGGAGTTCGTCTTTTTCGAATCCGACACGAGAGGATACGGAGAGAGCCTCTGCGCAACCCTGACGGACCTGGCCGAGGCGAACCTCTCGCCCGAGACTTTAAGGGAGCTTTCCGGGAAAATTCCCGGTCGCGATGCGGCGCGCCTCCGCGATCTGGCGCTTCTGGCCGAGCGTTTCGGAAGCTGTATGCGCGAGCGGGAATACTGCGACCGCTCCTCGCTGTTCCTGGAGGCGTGCGAGCGGGCGGAAGCAGATCCCCCGCGCGTTCCCACCATCTTCTACGGCTTCGCCGAGATGAACGCGCTCCAGCGCAGGCTGGCGGCGGCCGTCTGCCGCGAGGCGCGCTCCCAGGCCCTGGTGCCCGCGCAGCCGGGCGCGCCCGCGTGTGCGCACGCGGAGCCTTTGATCGACTGGTTCGAGCGGCAGGGATTCCGCAGAGAAGAAGCCGAGCTGAGCAAGCCGAGGCCGCTCTCGGGACTGGCCGGGGCGCTTTTCTCGCGCGACGGAGCGCGGGCCGAGCCCCTGAAGGCGGACGCCCTGCGCGTCGTGGCGGCCCCCACAAGAGGCCGCGAGGTCCGGGAGGTCTGCCGGGAGATGCTCAAGGCCAGGGAGGATTGCGAGAGCGATGACGAGGTATGCGTCCTGATGACCGCGCGGGGCGGCTATCAGGATTTGTTCGAGGATACGTTTCATAATCTGGAAATTCCTGGCCGCTCGGAAGATCGGCATCCCCTTTCCGAAACGCCCGCCGCCCGGTTGTTCCTTCTCATGCTCCGCCTGTTGATGGAGGGTTACCCGCGCGCCGAGTTGATGCGCTTCATGGACGAGGGCGGCTTCACCGGGTCACAGCGGTTTCAGGAACTGGCGCGGAAATACGAGTTCGAGGAGCGCGTCGGCGACCCCGCTTTTGCGTCCAGATGGGAGTTTTTCTCTCGAAGCCTGCCCTATCTGAGAGGCCCCGACGCATGGCAATCCGCGCTCGAAGGCGCTTTGAAACAAATGAGGGAGGGGGATGAGGAACGTCCCGCCGCGTATTCTCTCGCCAAGTCGATATACGTTGTTTTCGAGCTGATAGAGAAAATTCCCGGGCAGGGACCGCCCTCTTCGTTCGTTCAATCGGCACTGGATGTCTTCTCGGAAACGACGAGCGGTTTGGCCGACATAGACGCTGTGAGGGAGGTGCTCTCCCACTTGGCGGAATTGGATGAGGTGACCGGCGAGATGAATCGCGAGCGGTTCCATGATCTTTGCGAGCGGTTTCTGGAGAAGACTGCCTTGAGGGGGAACGAGCCGGATGAGGGCCATCTGGTGAGCCTCTCCTCCATCCAGGGTGCGCGTGGGCTTTCCTTCGACGCGGTCGTGCTCGCAGGTCTGGGCGAGGGTCTGTTTCCGCCCACCGGAACTGAAGACCCGCTTCTGCCCGATTCGGTGCGCGAGAAGTTGAACCGCGCCGCGCTGGAGTCCTTCCCGGAGCGGGGGGCGGCGCTTCCGCTCAAGAAATCGCGCGAGAGCGAAGCGCGGTTTCAGTTGTGGACGATCCTTCAGTCGGCCAGGAAGCGTCTCATCCTCACGGCGACGAGCAGGGAGGATGGTTTGGGGAACGAGGCGGCGTCTTTTCCCAGCATGTTCCTTCATTATCTGGCGGACGCGCTGGGGGAGGCCGGAGACGGCGCGTGGGGACTTTTCGCTGAATCGCGCAGCCGCACCGCCGCCGCGACGCTGGATACGGAGGCGATGTCGAGGAATCCCGCTCACCTGCGCGAGTACGACCTGGCGCTTATGGCGACTCAGATTGGCCGGCCCGAGGCGGGCGGCCTCTTCTACATGAACGATTTTCCGGGGTTTCTCAGAAGGCGAGGCGCCCTGAGCGAGCGGTGGCGGCCGGGCGCTTTGACCGAGCACGACGGGATGCTCGCTGCTCCCGATTTGCGGGAGCTCATCGAGGCGAGAGTTCACTCGCCCGCGTGGCCGCTCGGCGTCACCTCGCTGGAGAAATTCTTCGTGTGTCCGTATCGCTTCGTGAACGACCGCCTGTACCCGCGCATGGAAAAGCGCGAAGAGCCTGCGCCGCCCTTCGCCCTGGACGGCTTGCTCAGGGGAGAATTGACGCACCGGATTCTCGAGTTCTTCCACCTTTGGCTTAAGGAGCAGAACCGCCCGCTTTACGCGCTGGATGAAACGACGACGCAGGAAGCGCTGCGCGAGGCGATCCGAAAGGCGATGACCGGGGAGACGGAAAAAGCCGGATCGCCGCTGCTGCCCGCGCTGCCCTGGGCCGTGCTCGAAGACGCGCTCTACCGGCGCCTGCGGGGTTACCTGGAGCTGATGCGCGCGGACGGGTCGGGTCGGCTGCCGGTGAGCGTGGAGGAGCGGTTCGGGGGCCGGGATTCGGAGCCTTTGCGGATATCGCTGGAATCGGGAGAACTCGCGCTCGGCGGGCGAATGGACCTGCTCGATCGGAACGAAGCGGGGGAATACCGCGTCGTCGATTTCAAGACCGTGGGGAGCAGGAGTTCGGTTCCGGCCCGGACGAAAGTGCTGGACGGCGGCGCGAGCCTCCAGCTCCATCTCTACGCGCGGCATCTGTGCTCACGGCCGGACGCCCTGCCGGAAGACGCCCCGGTGAGCGGCGCATACGTCTACGTCACCGAAGAAGAGGGTGTCGTCGAGCGCGCGCGCTCCTGCGAGGAGGTCGAGGGGCGCATGGCGGACGTGGATGCGCTCCTGGAGTATTTCCTCGCCTCGGCCGGTGAGGGGCGCTTTTTCCCGACGCCTTCGAATGATGCGTGCAGGTATTGCGACTACAAGCTCCTCTGCGGACCCGACAGGGCCGAGCGCTCGGCTCGAAAAGAGGGTGCGCAGGGGGTGAGCGAGCTTCGAGTCTTGAGGGAGAACGCCTCATGAGCGCGCAGCCCCGCGACCAAAAACAAAGGGATGAGGCCGCGACCTGGACGCGCGGCCCCGTTCTCGTCGAGGCGGGCGCGGGCACGGGCAAGACGACCCTGCTTGTGGACAGGATTCTGCATCTGATCCGCCACGAGGGTGTTCCTCTCGATGAGATAGCCGCCATCACCTTCACCCGAAAGGCGACGGCGGAACTCAAAGACAGGATTCGCCGCAGGATTCTCGATGCGGTGGAGGATGAGCCGGACGCAACGGCGCGCCTGCAGGATGCGCTCGAGAACCTCGAATCCGCGCGCATCTCCACCATCCACGGCTTCGCGCTGAATATCTTGCGGGCGTTCTCCGTGGAAGCGGGGATGCGCCCCGACCTGGGCGACGTGGATGAAATCGAGCACGATGCGCGGCGCGACGCGGCCTGGCGCGACTGGCTGGCTCAGGCGCTGAACAGTGACGATGCGCAATTGCTCGATTTTCTGGAACTCGGCTTTTCCGCCGCCGATCTGGAGAAAATCCGCGACGCCATGCTCGCCCTGCCGGAGTTGCGGGCGCATTTCCCCCGCTCACGGGGCGCTTCCGCCGATGAAATCCACGCGGCGGTTGAGGCGGCGTTCGACGCCTGGGCGGAAGTGGGACGCCGCTGCGTGAATGAAGAAGACAGGGCGTTTCAAGAGATCGATAAGGCGAGAGGCTGGCTGGGGGGTCTTTCGGGGCTTTCGCAAACCGAACTGCTGCGCGAGCTCTGGAACCCCGGCTTCAAGCTGAACAAGCGGGTGGGTTCGGCGGCGAACTGGGGAGATTCGAAGGAGGAGGGCGGAGAAAACCTGAAACGCTTCCGAAGCGGATACGACGGGTTCCTGCAAGAGAGCGCCGCGCTGATCGCCCACGAAGCGCTCGCAGGTCTCGTTCCCCTCGTCCGGGGTTTCGCCGAATCCTTCGAGGAGGAACTGCGCGAAGCGGGGTTGTTGTCCTATCAGGACATGCTCTTCCTGGCGGCGAAGCTCGTCCGTGAAAACCCCTCCGTACGGGGGAGAATCCGCGAGAGCATCCGGCATTTTCTGGTCGATGAGTTTCAGGATACCGACCCCCTGCAGGTCGAGTTGATCTTCCTGCTCACAGGAGGAGGGGACGCCGCCGACTGGCGCGAGGCGCGCTTGGAAGACGCCGGCCTTTTCCTGGTGGGCGACCCCAAGCAATCCATCTACCGCTTCCGCCGGGCGGACATCGCCATCTATCACGAAGTGGAGGAGAAGATTAAGGCTCTCCCGAACGGCCGCCTGCCGCGCATCACGGAAAACTTCCGCAGCACCCCCGGCGTGGTCGACTTCGTGAACGAGGTGTTCTCGCGCGTCATTCGTCATGAAACAGGTGTTCAGCCTCCATATGTCCCGCTGGAGGCGTATCGCGAATCCGAAGACCCGGCCGTTTTCCTGATCAGGCGGAAAGAAGAAGACGAGCCGGAGGAAAACGTCAAGGCGAACGAGGAACAAAGGCGAATGAACGAGGCCGCCTGCCTCGCCGCTGTGATTCGCGAGTTGGTGGAAGAGAAACGAATAGAAATTACCGATAAAGAGAAGAAGGCGCGCCGTCCCGTCCACTACGGCGACGTCGCCGTGTTGTTCCGTGTGCGCACGGGCTACGCCGAGTTCGAGGAAGCCTTTCGCGCTGCGGGCGTTCCGTTCATCACCGATGGCGGGCGCGGGTTTTACGACAAGTTCGAGGTCGGCGCGGTCGTCTCGGTATTGGCCGCCGCGGCGCGGCCCGGCGACCCGCTGGCGCTCGCCGCCGCCCTGCGCTCCCCCTTGTACGGGTTCTCGGATGTGGATATCGCCCGCCATTTCCTGAAAACGCAAGACCCGCCCGAGGAGTTGCGAGAGGCGGTTCGGGAGATACGCCTGCTCCACGAGGCGAAGAAAAATTCGAGCGCGCGCGCCATTCTGGAGGAGATTTACGACCGCACGAGGGCGTTCGAGTTGTTCCTGGCCTCATCCGGGGGAGAGCAGCGCGTCGCCAATCTGCTCAAGCTCCTGGACATGGCGCACGAGTTCGCCGGTGACGGGAGGCGGGGCGTGGACGCGTTCGCGGCGCACCTCGAAGCGCAATACGAACTGGGGCGCGACGCCGGGGAGCCCGAGGCGTTTCTGGACGCCCATGAGGGCCGGGCGGTTCTGTTGATGAGCGTCCACCAGGCCAAGGGGCTGGAATTCCCCGTAGTCGCCCTCGCCGATACGGAAGGGCGGGGAGGTCGGCATACCGGGTCGTGGATTGCGGATCACGGAAACGAAGCGGTCGACCTGCGCCTGGGTTCGAACCCCCGGCTACTCGATTCGGAAGGCTATGCGAGTGCGCTCGAACGTGAAAAAGAGTTTCAGAAAGCGGAGATAAAACGCCTTTGGTATGTGGGCGCGACGCGGGCGGGGGACTATCTGCTCTGGCCGGAATCGGGTTTCCGCTCGTTCATGAAAGATGTGGTGAAAGACGAGATGAAGAAGGAGATGAGAGATTCGGGGTCGGGTGAGAATGAGATAGATCGGAAGATGAAGCAGAAAGAAGAAGAAATCGAGCAGCAGACGGACGAAGCGATTGTAGACGTGATTCAGACGGCCGCCGCATCGGTTCTCGAAGTTTCGCCGCAAGTGAGTGGAGTACCCGAACCCATCCTCCGGCTCCCTGACGAGGTTTTCCGTCCGGCGAACGGGGGTTCGGAAAGCATCCCGGCGCGGCGCGCCGCTCTCGATGAGAAACTGAAGCGCCTGAAAAAACCGGTAGTGGCGCTGAAGCCCCTGGCTCCCAGCGGTCTCGTGAAAGGATTCGACGAGGAGGAGCCTGCGGCCTCGACTGCCCTTTACGATGAGGATGCGCCCCAGGACATCGAGGTTCACTCAGGCGGCATGGTGTTCGGGAGCCTGGTTCATTTGATACTCGCACGGCTCGAGCCGCCGGATGCGGCCCGCCTGGAGCGTTTGCGGGAAGAGGGGGTCGCCTGCGCCCGCACACTCGGCTTGACTCCCGAAGATGTGGATCACGCCATGGAGTTGATCCGAGACTCTATGCAGGCGGGGAGGATTCTGGCGCGCGCAGCGGCGGCTTCCAGACGCTGGCGGGAGCTTCCCTTCACCTTCGAGTTGGAGGGCAGGGTGATTCGGGGTTTCATCGATCTGGTGTTCGAAGAAGAGGGGAAACTCGTGGTTGTGGACTTCAAGACGGACAAGGTCGCCGAAGGCGAGGCGGAGGATAAGGCCAAGGATTATGAAAATCAGGGAGCCGCCTACGTCATGGCGCTCGAGGCGGCGGCGGGTCTCGAAGTGGGTGAGCTGGTGTTTTCTTTTCTGCGTCCGGGCGTTGATGTTTCCCGCCCCGTCGATGATGTGTTAAGAAAGCGCGTACGAGAGGCCGTGGCGGGAGCGCAGTAGGGGCCTTAGCTGGGCTTCGGACTGTTCTGCTAAAAAGGAGGAGATTTCCGTGAAAGTCGAATCCATCGAGGTGTTCCGCGTCGACATGCCGATGCGGGATTTTTTCAAGAACGCGAACCACAACCACAACGTCCAGCCCTCGGTCGTCGTTCGGGTGACTTCCGACGACGGCTTCACAGGAATAGGCGACGTCGAACCCGTGGCGGGATACTCGGGCTTGAACCGCGACGATATCGCGGACGCGGTGGAGCAGAAGCTCGCGCCCGCTCTCATCGGCGCGAACCCCAGGGCGTCGCGCGAGATTACGCGGATGATGGATGAGGCCTGCGACGGCTTCGACGGCGGAAAGGGCGCCCTGTCGCTCGCCATGGCGGACCTCCATGCGAAATATCTGGGGGTTCCGTTGTATGAACTGCTCGGCGGCGCGGTGAAGAATGAGGTGCGCTTCAACGCCTGGATTGGCATCAAGTCGCCCGATGAGGCGGGACGCGAGGCGCGGGGCTTTTACGAGCGCGGCTGGCGGGCCTGTAAGGTGAAGATGGGGGGAGAGGTGGCGTCCGACGCGGCGCGGGTGCTGGCCGTGCGGGAATCGACGGGGGATGATTTCGAGATACGGATTGACGCGAATGAATCCTACGGAAACGTGGAAGATGCAATCGCCCTCGCGCGCGAGGTGGAAGGGGCGGATATCCACCACTTCGAACAGCCCGTGCCAAGAACCGACATCGAGGGGCTCGCCATGGTGCGCCGCTCCATCAACATCCCCGTCATGGCGGATGAGTGCGTATTCGGGCCGGAGAGCCTGCTCGAGATCATCCGGGCCGAGGCCGCCGATATCGTCAAGGTCAAGATCATGAAGCAAGGCGGTCCCCTCCGCGTCAGGGATATGGTCGGCACGGCGGAGGCCGCCGGCATGAAAATGGTCATCGGACACGGGTTCGGGTTGTCGCCCTACACGCTGGGAGAAATCCACGTGGCGGCGACTTCGAACGCTTTCCTGGCGGCGATAGAATCCGTCGGCCCCGAGAAGATGCTGGACGACGTCGTGGATTCTCCGGTCGATATGAGCACGGGGCGGCATACGATTTCCGACGCCCCCGGGCTGGGGATCGCCCTGGATGAGAATAAACTCGACAAATACATGACACGACAAGTGGTGAAGGTATAAAGCGCAGGAACTCGTTATCCCCGTCTTTATGTTGCGACACCTTTCACTTTCGATTGGAAAATAGCGTTGCCATTTCCATTTCAGGAAGCGCTGTCATTCTCCGACCATCTCCTTGCGGGCGGGGTTGCTTATCTCTTCGCCCTGATGAGCGCGTGCGTCTGCGGCGGCTCTGTGATTTCCCTGATCGTGAAATCTCGCGCATCGGAGAGCATGGACCCCAGATGGGACGACCTCGCCCTGCGGTGCGCGAAGACGACGCGCGCTATGGCGGCGTGGGCGGTATGTCCCCTAGGTCTTGGCCTTTGGGTCGTCATGATGGCCCAACGCCCCAGAATGATGGAACAACTCCATTTGATTTTCCTGGTTCCCGCCCTGTTGGGTTTATTGCTTTTTGCCTTGGGGCTTTGTTTTTCGGGTCGATACATATCCACTTGGGGAAGAGGTTGCCATGAAAGCCGGCTCCATATGGCGTGGGGGGTCTTATCGGCGGTCGGCTTTTGGAGTGCGGCGGCCGTTTTGGTTTCGGTCTGCGCTTTTTCGGCGCACACGGGCGCATGGGCGGCGAAGCCTACCCTCT
>LXNJ01000180.1_pt1 | contig 46382 bp, 47 predicted proteins | sample 809081 | NCBI WGS metagenome assembly LXNJ01 (sample SAMN04870510, study PRJNA318959) | sponge metagenome | biome: sponge; feature: marine sponge reef; material: water | host: Petrosia ficiformis | place: Greece: Milos, Mediterranean Sea | collected 2013-05-29 | depth 5-7 m | reverse complement strand
TAGCCAGCGATCGACGGTTGCGGTGGTGGGGAAGAAGCGTCGGGATGGCAGCAGGCGGTCGCTCCAGGAGTCGTCGGCCAGGCGCTGCTGCAGGCCGAACTCGATCCTGCCGTCGTCGAGCTTGCGGGCCACGATCCGTACCGTGTCCGTGCGCTCCTGGGCCTCGGCGGTATCCCCGACGAACCCCGCGAGGAGAACGGCCACGAGAGTGGCTATCAGCAGACCCGACAGACCGCGCCGCCACCAGGTCGGGAGCGAGACTTCGGAGAGTGTGGCCGAGGATTGCATTGGAGGCGTCTCGCTGCTGTCTTGGATCGGATTCGGACTTGTCCGGGGTTCGCCTCGATGTCGGAAGGCGAATGACAGCACGCTAGTGCGCCCGGATAGCCGTGGCGGACGCAGGGGTTGAGTTCGCCGCCGACCTGCTCCACCTCGAAGCCAGCGGCCGAGGGGGTGCTCGGCAGACCCGCGGGAAGCCGGCCGCAGGACGACGAGTCTGTCTCCGTGAGCCCGGGAGAACACGCCGCAAATGCGGGACACGCGACTGTCATCGCGGCGGTTCTGCCTCATAGGACTCTTATGATATGATTTTCCAAATCTGTAATTCATGTGAGGACGATCATGCGCATCTCCGAACGAGGCCAGATCACGATCCCCAAGTCGCTCCGGGATCGTTTCGGCCTGAATCACAACGTCGAGGTTGAGGTCACGCCCACCGAGGGTGGCCTCCTGATCCGGAAACGGACGGCTGCGCAGCATCCGGTGGAACGCGTCTACGCCATCCTCGCCGACGAGGGCGGCACCGACGATTACATCGAGGACATCAGAGGACGGTGATCACAGCCGTCGACACCAACGTGCTGCTCGACGTCTTCCGGGCGGACGAGCGGCACGGGCCGGCGTCACTGCAGCGGTTGCGAGGCGCCTACGATGCGGGAGCCGTCCTCATCTGCGACGTCGTCTACGCCGAACTCGTGCCGGCATTCGGAGACCGGGCCACCCTGGACGGGGCACTACAGCAGATCAACGTGTCGATCTCCCCGATCACGACGGCCATTGCCTACGAGGCCGGGCTGCGCTGGCAGCGCTACCGCCGAGCCGGCGGGCCGCGAAGCCGTATCATCACCGACTTCCTGATCGGGGCCCACGCCGTCGTCGCGGCGGACACCTTCCTTACACGAGACCGCGGTTTCTACGCCACATTCTTCCCCGAACTGAATCGGCCCGAGCGGGAGGCGCGGGTCCCTGGTCGCCTGTCCGGGGGGATCGCCATGGCGCCGGACTTCGACGAGACCCCTTAGGAGGTTCTCGACGCGTTCGAAGGCGGACGTGAATCTGTTACTCGACACGCACGCTCTGCTGTGGTGGACGGAGTGCCGATCCTGCGGGCCTGATTCACTCCGGCGGGCTCGGGACCCCGGCGGTCCGGGCCGTCACGGGGGCGCCCGTACGATTGGGGGCGTGCTGGAGCGCCCGCCCGCTGCGACCATCCCCGATGCCCCCGGGTCGTACCAGTTCCTGGACGCCGACGGGCGGATCATCTATGTGGGTAAGGCCAAGTCGCTGCGCAGCCGTGTGGGCAGCTACTTCCAGAGTCCGGTGCACCTCGCGCCCCGCACCGCCCAGATGGTCGGTGCCGCGGCAACCGTGGAGTGGATCACCGTGGCGACCGAAGTCGAGGCTCTGATGTTGGAGTACAGCCTCATCCAGCGCCACCAGCCTCGCTTCAACGTGCGCTACCGCGACGACAAGAGCTACCCGTTCCTGTGCGTGACGCTCGTGGACGAGTGGCCCCGGGCCATGGTGGTGCGGGGACGCAAGCGCAAGGGCAACCGCTACTTCGGCCCCTACGGGCACGCCTACGCCATCCGCGAGACCCTCGACCTGCTGCTGCGCACGTTCCCGATCCGCACCTGCTCGGACAACAAGTTCGCCGATCACCAGCGCCTGGGGCGGCCCTGCCTGCTGTACCACATCGAGCGCTGCGCCGGGCCGTGCGTGGACGAGATCGACAAGGCCCACTACGACGGGCTGGTCGCCGAGCTCCTGGACTTCCTGGCCGGCGACACCGACGAGATCGTCGGGCGACTGGAGACCGACATGGCCTCCGCCGCCGAGGAGTTGGACTTCGAGAAGGCCGCCCGGCTGCGCGATCGCCTGACGAGCGTGCGCAAGGCCATCGAGCGCCAGGAGATGGTCGGTTCGCAGGCCGAGGACTTCGACACCTTCGGCGTGACGTCCGACGAGTTGGAGGCCGCGGTGTCGGTGTTCTTCGTGCGCAAGGGCCGGGTCATGGGCCAGCGCGGCTTCATCGTGGACCGGGCGGAGGATCTCTCAGGCCCCGAGCTGATGGGCCGGATCCTGGAGCGGATCTACTTCGACGAGAACCCGCTGGGCTATCCCAAGGCGGTGCTCGTGCCGGAGCTGCCCGCGGCCGAGGACATGTACGCCGACTGGTTGGGGCGCCTGCGGGGCTCGAGGGTGCAGATCAGGGTGCCGCAGCGGGGCGCCAAGCGGCGCCTGGTCGAGACCGCTCGCCAGAACGCCGCCGACTCTCTGCAGCGCCACCGCCTCAAGCGGGCCAGCGACCACAACAGCCGCGCCCGGGCGCTCAACGAGTTGCAGCAGTACCTGGGCCTGCCCGATGCCCCGCTGCGCATCGAGTGCTACGACATGAGCCACCTCGGCGGGCAGGACTACGTGGGCTCGATGGTGGTCATGGAGGACGCCCTGCCCCGCAAGTCGGAGTACCGCCGCTTCCGCCTGCGCCACGTGGCCGGCAACAACGACCTTGCGGCCATGGAGGAGGTGCTGGAGCGGCGCCTGCGGAACTACCTCGACAACCACCATCTGCCGCCCGCCGAGCGCGGCCGCTTCGCCTACCCGCCGCAGCTGCTGCTGGTGGACGGGGGTCTGGGCCAGTTGGGGGTGGCCAAGCGGGTGCTGCTGCGCCTCGGCTTGGCGGGGGAGATCCCGGCCGCGGCGCTGGCCAAGCAGTTCGAGGAGGTGTTCGTGCCCGACCAGCCCGAGGCGGTGCGAATCCCGCGCCAGTCCGAGGCGCTCTACCTGCTGCAGCGCATCCGCGACGAGAGCCACCGCTTCGCCCTCGCGTACCACCGGCAGCTTCGCGGCAAGCGCATGACCACCTCGGCGCTGGACGGCATCGCCGGCCTGGGCCCGGCCCGGCGCAAGCGGCTCGTGGCCGAGATGGGCGGCGTGCGGGCCGTGCAGGCCAGCTCCCTGGACGACCTGCAGGCTCTCAGCTGGCTGCCCGACACCGTCGCCGAGGCCGTCCACGCCAAGTTCCACGGCTGAGCAGCAGCCCGCTCGTTCGCGTTGACATGAATGCGCGTTTGGCCTAGTTTGAGTTCACATCTGCGCATCGAAGTACTCCGATGAGCAGCTCACGGGGAAGGACTTCTGATGAACGACACGATCCGGACCGGTAAGCGGCGCGTTAGATTCTCAGCCTGGTTGGCATGTCTCTTCGTACTCGCCGTCTTCGCGGCGGCCTGCGGCACTGACAGCGATTCGAGTAGCGAGGCCCCTGCCGCGCCGCCTGCGCCGGAGCCTCCTCCTGCTGCGGAGCCTCCCCCTGCGCCGGAGCCGCCTCCTGCTGCAGAGCCTCCCCCTGCGCCGGAGCCGCCTCCTGCTGCGGAGCCTCCCCCTCCCCCGGAGCCTCCCCCTGAGCCCCCTGCTGCGGACGGCCCTGTCGATCCGTACAACGGGACTGTCGGTCTGATCGAGTCGGACGAATACGTGGCAGACCTCGAGGCGGCCAACACCGATGTCACAATTGGATTCGGATTGATCGGTAGCGGGATCGACTTCCACGTCACGGTCGGGGAGGGCGCTGAGCGAGCGGCCGATGAGGCCGGAATCACTCTGGTCCTGCTGGACAACAACTATGAGGCCGACAAGTCGGTCGAGAACGCACGCCAATTCGTCAACCAGGGTGTGGATGCCGTTATCGAGTATCAGTGTGACGTTCCGACGAACGACGTGATCGCCGACATGATGGCGAACGCGGACCCGCCGATCCCCATCATCGCCATCGATTGTCCAGTGCCCGGCGCTCCATTCTTCGGCGGGAGCAACACCGTTGCCGGGACGCTCGGCGGCGTGGATCTCGCCAACCTGGTGGCGGATAGAGGTTGGCCGGTCGAGTCGACCGCCTACGTCTATCTTGACTTCACCCCAGCCGGTGAAGCCGCTGCACTGCGTCGGCAGGGCTACATCGACGGATTCAAAAGCGTCCTGGGGGACTTCCCGGACAGTCAGATGTTCGACCTTGACACCGAAGGCACAGAGGACGCTCTCAACAAGGTGCGTCAGTGGCTGACCGGGCACCCCGAGTTCGAGTTCGTCGCCGTCGGATCGATCGAGGATGGACGGGCGCTCGGCGCTCACCAGGCGCTCGTGGCGGCAGGTCGGGAGGAGACCTCGCTGATCATGAGCCAGGGCTGTGACAACGTCGCCCGGGACTTCCTCCGTCAGGGTGACCCGATCTTCGCGGGTTCAGTCGATTACGGGCCGGCAGACTACGGCTTCAACACGATCTCCCTCGCCCTGGACATCCTCAACGGTGATCCGGTTCCCCACGAATTCTTCGTGACGCACGTCAATTGCACCCCAGAGACGGTCGACATCATCTACCCGCAGTGACCATCGTGGTTCGGCCGATCCGCCTCCGGCGGGTCGGCCGAACATCCTGAACGCAGGTGGTTGCCTTGCCGATGTCAGAATCCGTCCTTGTCGAACTCCAGGGGATCACAAAGCGCTACCCAGGTCAGATCGCGCTGGATGACGTCTCCATGCAGATTCAGCGTGGCGAGGTGCACGCCCTCGTTGGCGAGAACGGAGCGGGCAAGTCGACTCTGATCCGGGTGCTGGCCGGAGCCACTCAGCCTGATTCGGGTCGAATCGTCGTCGACGGTCGAGAAGATCGCCTCGGGGGGCCGGCGGCGGCGCGGGCACTCGGGTTCGCTGTCGTCCATCAGGAACCCCAGATCGCTCTGAACCAGACTGTCACGGAGAACATCTTCCTTGGCGCACTGCCGTCGCGACTCGGCATGTTCGACCGCGCCGCAGCGGTCGCCCGAGCACGCCAGGTCCTCGAGCCCTTCGAGGTCGACGTTGATCCCCGACGGCGGATGGCGGACTACGGGGCAGCGGCACGTCGTGTTGTCGAGATCGCTCGGGCGGTCTCGCAGAACGCCCGCCTTCTCATACTCGATGAACCGACAGCGGCCCTTCCGGCGACGGAACGAGCGTCGCTCCTGACGCTGATCCGCGAGTTCGCCTCGTCGGGCGGCAGCGTCCTCTACGTGTCCCACCATCTCGACGAGATCCTGGACGTCTCTGATACGGTCACCGCCCTGCGCAACGGACAGCACGCGGGGACACGGCCTCGGGCGGAGGTAACTCGAGAGGTCGCGATCAGGATGATCCTCGGGACCAATCTCGAGACAGGCGCGAGTCGTAGTCGACCCACGCCCGGCGCAGTCGTCCTGGATGTTGAGCGATTGGCCACCGAACGCGGGGGGTCTCCTCACGACCTCACGGTCCGCAGTGGTGAAATCGTCGGTCTGTTCGGCCGGATCGATGCCGGACACGAGCGTCTCGCACGGGCGGTGGCTGGTGTCACCCGGCCGAAGGCCGGGGGGATGGGCCTGCGCGGCAAGGTCTACAGACCTCGCTCTCCCCACGGGGCCCGGCGACAAGGCGTCGGCTTCCTGCCCGGCGAGCGCAAGACGGAGGCCATCTTCGCCCATGCCAGTGTGACCGAGAACATCGTCGCGGGCGGCGCCATCGGGGTCGTCGGTGGTGGGTTCGTCCGGAGGAACGAGCGCCACGCGGTCGCAGACCGCTGGAGGAATCAGCTCGACATCAAGGTGCCGAGCGTTCGGAGATCGATCAGAACCCTCAGCGGTGGAAACCAACAGAAGTGCCTTCTCGCACGGCTCTTGACCTTGAACCCGGCACTCCTCGTGCTCGAACATCCCACGTTCGGGGTCGACCTGGGAGCTCGGGTCGAGATCTACTCGACCATCTATCGAGCGACACGTGACGGCTTGGCGGTGCTCGTCGTCTCCGATGATCTCGACGAACTGCAGGTTCTTGCAGACAGAGTTGTCGTCTTTCGAAACGGGGCCATACAGGGCGCGCTGAGCGGCGACGATATATCGAGTGGCCGAATACTCGAGTTGGCCCTGTGAGAACGGTGAGACCAGCCCTCTCCTCAGAGGACCGACATCCGAGTCGATGCCACCAACTCATGACGCCGAGAGAACGTGTCCCTCACGATGGATGAGTCAGGAGCCCCCCCGGACAAGGCATCCGCCGGCCACGCCAAGTCGCGGGCATCGGGGCGGTGGCATCAGCGAGGACGAGACGCCTACGCCGAGTTGGCGAGCCACCCTGCAGCAGTCCTGTTCGGGTTCCTGGTCGCGATGTGCGTTGCGCTCACCTTTGCCCATGACGCGTTTCTCACCCGCCCGAACCTCGTCGCCGTCGGCCTGGCCGTCAGCGTCGTGGGCATCGCCGCCGTGGGTCAGACCATCGTCATCGTCTCCGGTGGCCTTGATCTGTCGACAGAGTCCATCATTGCCCTGACCAGCGTGGTGGTCGCCGACCAGTTGCGTAACGGGATGCCGGTCGGCGCATCCCTGCTGGTAGGTCTCGGCGTCGGTGTCGGCGCCGGGCTGGTCAACGGGATGGTCGTTGCCTGGTTGGGCGTCAACCCTGTCATCACGACACTCGGGACTCTTGCCCTGTTGCGCGGACTCGCTCGAATCTACGCGGAGGGCAAGACCATCCGAGTATCCGATCAGACGATGCGCGATATCGGACTCCATGAGCTTCCCGGTGGTCTGCCGATTCCGGTTGTCGTGACGGTCGCGTGTTTCCTGATCGGGGGGGCCGTCATGATCTGGACGACCTTCGGTCGCAACGCGTACCTGATCGGTGACAACCTCGAGGCGGCGCGGCTCGCTGGGATCAGGATCCCGGTATTCCAGATTGCCGTGTACGTCGTCGCGGGTCTCTTCGCCGCCATTTCCGGGATCATCTTCACGGCGTCGGTCGGTGCCGGGCTTCCGAACGGTGCCACTGGCACATCACTGACCGTCATCGCCGCCGTGATCCTGGGCGGCACGAGCCTTACCGGAGGGATCGGCCGTGTGGGCGGAACTCTCATCGGCGTCTTGGTGCTCGGAGTGATCGACAACGGATTGATCCTTCTCAACGTGAGCAGCGACTGGCAACTCGTCGCCGTGGGCGCCATTCTCATCGTCGCCGTTGCCTTGGACCAGAAACGGCTCGATTGAATCGTTCCGTTGGGGTAGGTGTCCCGCCGCCGCTCGCGATCACGTCCAGTGTGGGCGCTCATATGAGCACCTACACTCTGCGATGATGGATCCGGTTGTGGACCCCACCGATCGACTGGTCGACCCGCTCCGATCGTTGAAGTTGGCGCATATCGCCAAGCGCTACTACGAGGAGAACAAGAGCAAGGTCGAAATCGCCGACGAGTTCGGAATCTCTCGATTCCGCGTCGCCCGCCTCATCGATGACGCGTTGGCCGAGGGGATCGTGCGAATCGAGATCCGCACTCCAACCTCGATCGATGCCGACCTGTCGCTCGAGCTGGAGGGCCGGTTCCGCCTCGAGCGGGCAGTGGTCGCCACGGCCGCCGATTTCTCCGATGAGACCGGCGTTCGCCTGGCGGTTTCAAGGGTGGCTGCAGCCCTCGTCGCCGAGATCCTCACGAGCGACGACGTCGTCGGCATCGGCTGGGGGCGCACTCTCCACGATTTTGTCTCTGAGTTGCCACCCCTCCCGCCCTGCACAGCCGTCCAGGTCGTCGGCGGAATGCCCGAGGTCGAACTGTGGATGAACTCTGTCGATCTCGTGCGGCGCTTCTCCGAGCGGGCCGAGGGCCCGATGCACACCTTCTTGTTGCCGTACCTGGTGAACGATGATCTCGTGGGTGCGGGACTGCAGTCCGATCCCGGCTTCGTCGCGGCGAAGAAGCTCTTCCGATCGCTGACCGTGGTGGTGGCCGGCGTCGGATCATGGGATCCCCCGCGATCGGGCTTGTTCGATCTACTCACGCCGACCGAGCGACACGAGATCCACGGGATGGGCGTTGTTGCGGACATGTTCGGCGCACTCATCGACGGATCGGGGAACATCGTGCCATCGCCCCTCGAAGCCCGCTCGACGGGGATCTCGGCGGCTGATCTCGGGTTGGTGCCGTCGGTGATCGCCATCGCCGCGGGGGTGGACAAGGCCAAAGCGCTCGGAGCGGCTCTGCGCTCGGGCCTCATCTCCTCATTGGTGACCGATTCCGGTGTCGCCTCTGCTCTGCTCGCGGATGGGTCGGTCGACTGACATCGACCGGATTCATAGACCTTCGGAGACCGCTGCGTTGAGGGTCAGGGGTCCGGGACCGTGCTCCAGACCGTCCGAGCACGCCACGGAGAGGCCGAGAAGGCCGTTCGCGACGCCAAGAATCGCGGCCGCATCGATGCGGTAGTAGGCGAACAGGTACGCGGCCCTGCCGCCGTGCGTGAAGGTGTCGCGAATCCCGACCTTTCGCAGTGTGGCGCCAAGTCCGTGCTCGGCTATCAGTTCGGCCACCGCCGTTCCCAGCCCTCCACGGGTGAGATGGTTCTCGACCGTGATGGCGGCTCCGGTTCTCGCGATGGATTCGAGCACCTGCAGGTCCGTGAAAGGCCTGAGTGTGGAGATGTTCAAGTGGGTCACGCCCACGCCGGCTGCAGCGAGGGCGGCGCAGGCACCGATGGCATGCTCGGTGGTGGCGCCGGTGCTGAGGACCGTGAGGTCGTCACCTCTCGAGAGCAGGCGAGCCGTGTTGAACCGGAAGGGCTCGTCGAAATAGCGTGGAACCTCGCCGCGGGGGAGGCGGCAGTACACGGGGCCTGCGATGTCGGGCAGGGCAGCGGGGAACGTCTCGACGTCCGTCGCGTCGGCCAGGCAGAGCACCGTCATGTTCGGAAGCCCGACCATCAACGAGATGTCGTCGGTTGCCTGATGCGTGACGCCTCCGGGCGTGGTGATCCCCGGGAGGAACCCGATGAGGCGTACCGGCAGGTTCGGGTAGGCGACGTTCAATGCGATCTGCTCGTACGGGCGTCTGGTCGCAAACACGCCGAACGACGGGTAGAACGGCTCGAGCCCCTCGCGGGCGAGGCCGCTCAGGACACCGACGAGATTCTGCTCGGCCATGCCGAGCGAGAAGTACCGGTCGGGGAAGGTCTCGCGGAAGAGATCGGCCTCGACCGACCTCGTCAGGTCGTTGGTGACGCACACCACGCGCTCGTTGCGCCGCGCGTAGTCGACGAGGACGGACGCGAATGGCCGGTGGACCGTTCCCTTGACCGGGTTCATCGAGGTACGTCCTCATACAGCGGCGATGACGCCCTGAACTCCTCGGCCTCGCCAGGGCGAAATCGAATGAAGTGCGTCATGGAGTTGTCCCGACCCGCGATCGCCGGAAAGCCACGCGTCGGGTCTGTGCGGCATACCACGACGATCGGTAGGCCGCCGCCGTCGAGGGTGGCTGCACCGGCGATGGCAACCGGATCGTGTCCGTCGACCTCCCGCGCCGCACACCCGAAGGCAGCCACTTTCGCGGTCAACGATCCGACGGGCATGACCTCGTCCATAGGGCCATCGACCTGCCAGCCATTGACATCGATCAGCACCCGGAGATTGTCGAGACCGAAGGCAGCGGCGGTCTGGAATGCCTCCCATGTCTGGCCCTCCTGCGTCTCACCGTCGCTGATCAGCACCCAGATCAGGCCGCGATGACCGCATCGCCTGCGCCAGAGCGCACGGCCGACGCCGACCGACAACGCTTGGCCCAGTGATCCGCCCGTTACTTCGATCCCGGGGCTGTGCTCTGCTCCGATCATCTCAAGCGTCGTGCCGTCGGAGTTGAAGCTTGCCAGCGCGTCCGACGAGAGGCGGCCTGTCTCGATCAGTGCGGCGTAGACCGCGGTTGAGTAATGGGACGGGGAGAGGATGAACCGGTCGTTCTCAGGAGTGTCATCGCCGTTGAAGGCGCCACCCCACTGATCCGGCGCCCCCGATCTCGGGGTTCCCCGGAATGGAGCGGGCAGGGTGTCGGCCGGTGGTGCTCCGAGCTTCATCAATCTGACGTACAGCGTCGCCAAGATGTCGGCCGAGGAGCACGCCTGAATGACGTAGCCCCCGCGGTGCTCGACGGCGAGCTCCAGCCCCCGTCGCCGGATCATGGCGGCGACTCGATTGACTTCCGCGAGCCAGGAGTTTCCATTCGCGGCTTCGTCAATCATCTGAGGGAAGCCTTTCGCCCAATGAAACACCGCTGGTCGCGGTCCTGCTCCGTCAAACGGCGCGGCCTTCAGCCAGCCTGCACCCTTGACGGGAACAAGTCTCCAATATAGCCTCATTAGCGCATTGCGCGTGCTCAGATGGGCGCAGATTGGGGGCACCTGATGGTGGGCAACCGAGCAGTCGCCTACGTGGAGCCGGGAACGGTCGACGTCCGTACGATTGATTATCCCGAACTCGTGCTGAGGGACGGACCGGGGGTGAATCCCGCCAACGTCGGGCGAGTCTGCCAACACGGGGTCATCCTCAAGGTCATCTCCACCAACATCTGCGGATCGGATCAGCACATGGTTCGTGGCCGCACGACCGCACCGTCCGGCCTGGTACTCGGGCACGAGATCCTCGGCGAGGTGATCGAGTGTGGTCGCGACGTCGAGTTCGTCAGCGTCGGTGACATCTGCTCGGTCCCCTTCAATATCGCCTGTGGCCGGTGCCGCAGTTGCAAAGAGGGGCACACCGGGGTCTGTCTCAACGTCAACCCCGACCGCCCAGGCTCGGCCTACGGCTATGTGGACATGGGTGGATGGGTCGGTGGCCAAGCCGAGTACGTCATGGTGCCCTACGCCGATTGGAACCTATTGGTGTTCCCGGACCGCGAGCAGGCGATGGAGAAGGTCCTCGACCTGACCATGCTGTCGGACATCTTCCCAACGGGGTACCACGGAGCCTTCTCGGCGGGGGTGACCTCCGGCTCCACGGTCTATGTTGCCGGTGCGGGTCCCGTCGGGTTGGCCGCAGCACACTCGGCCCAGTTCCTGGGGGCCGGCGTCGTCATCGTCGGTGACATGATCGCCGAGCGCCTGGCGCAGGCAGCGAGTTTCGGGTGCGAAACCGTGGATCTCACCGGAGAGGCGACGTTGGCCGACCAGATCGAGCAGATCCTCGGTGTGCCGGAGGTCGATGCGGCCGTTGACGCCGTCGGCTTCGAGGCCAGGGGCCACGGTTCGGCATCCGATCACGAAGCGCCGGCCACCGTGCTCAACTCGATCATGGAGGTCACCCGAGCGGCAGGCCGCCTGGGCATTCCCGGCCTCTACGTCACCGGTGACCCCGGCGGTATCGACGAGGCGGCCAAGGTGGGGAGCCTGTCGATCCGTATCGGGCTCGGCTGGGCCAAGTCACACTCCATGACCACGGGTCAATGTCCGGTGATGCGCTACAACCGGGGCCTGATGCAGGCGATCTTGAACGATCGAGTTCAGATCGCCAACGCCGTCAATGCGACCGCGATCTCACTCGACGACGCACCTCGTGGCTACAGGGAATTCGACCAGGGCGCGAGCAAGAAGTACGTCATCGATCCGCACGGCCTGATTCCCGCAGCTTGACCCGCTGGTCGCGTGGCCGGCTCCCGCGTGGCGCTTCGGCGTGGGATGCCACAGCGATGAGGTGACGGGATGATCGTCTGCTGCGGATCGGCACTCGTCGACATGGTTCCCCATGCCGTGCCGGGTGGGTGCAACATGAACGCCGCAGTGACCGCATCTCGGCTCGGAGCACCCGCTGCCTTCCTCGGCCGCCTGTCGACCGACGAGTACGGCGACCTCCTCGTCGCCCACATGGCGATGTCCGGGATTGACCTCTCGCTCATCGAGCGCGGTCCCGAGCGCACGGCTCGCGCGGTGGTGACGACCAGTCCGACACCCTCGTTCGAGTTCGATGCCGATGGTGCGGCCGACTCGGCGCTCTCACGTGCGGATCTTGCGCCCATCGGCCCCGGGCCGCACATCATCCATGGCGGTACCAGCGTGGACTATCGCGGCAGCACCGCAGAAGTTCTCGCCCGGCTCGTCGAGACGACCGATGGCCTGGTGTCCTGCGACCCCAATGTGCGTCCCACACTCATCGACGACCGCACCGACTGGGCGTACTGGCACGCTCGCTGGGTGGCTTGCGCCGGCCTCTACCGGTGTTCCGAGGAGGACATGGCGTGGATCTGGCCGGGCCGGAGCGCCGATTCGATCGCAGGTGAGTTGCTGGCCGGCCGAGCGCACGTGGTCATCGTCACCCGAGGGGCGGACGGCTGCGAGATCTTCACTCCGGACTGGTCGATCGCCGTGACGTCGCCTCCGGTGACGGTGGTCGACACTGTTGGAGCCGGTGATGGCTTCGTCGGTTCGGTTCTTGCCGATCTCCACCAGACGGGAATCCGCACAGACGCCGCCCTCGCCGAAGTCGGGCGCTCTGCATGGTCGGGCATTGCCGAGCGTGCCGTGCGCGTGGCAGGGATCGTCTGTAGCCGAGTCGGCGCGGATCCGCCGTGGTTGCACGAACTCGGTGAGATGGGACCATGAGCGCTCAATTCGGTCTTGTCCTCCCGGCCGGGCCTCCGAAGGGCGCACCGGAGGAGTGGCTGGAGGGGATGGAGAGCCTCCTCCCCGACCTGGGAGAGCAGGTGACCGGGCTCTGGATGACCGATCACTTCTTCTGGGATGACCTGCCGACGTTCGAAGCGTGGACCGTACTGTCATACGCCGCCGCGAGGTGGACCGACTACCAGATCGGACCCGTCGTGTTGGGACAGGGTTACCGCAACCCAGCCCTTCTGGCGAAGATGGCGGCAACGCTGCAATGCCTCAGCAACGGTCGCTTCGTGCTCGGGCTCGGGGCCGGCTGGAAAGAGGACGAGTACCACGCGTACGGGTATCCCTTCCCGAGCCCTACTGTCCGGGTGAGCGAGATCGAGGAGGCGCTGAGCATCATCACGGCACTCTGGAGAGAGCCGGATCGGGCATCCTTCGCGGGCCGGCACCATGCGATCCGCGATGCCTACTGCGAGCCGAAACCCCATCCGGTACCGCCGATCATGGTCGGAGGCGGCGGCAACAAGATGACCACATTGGCGGCGAGATTCGCGGACTGGTGGAGCCTGCCCGACTGCGCTCCGAACGTCTACGAGCAGAGGCTGCGGGTGCTCCACGCCAATTGCGAACGGGAGAATCGCGAACCGTCATCGCTGCGGCTCACCTGGTTCGGCCGCCTCGCCGTTGCCGACTCCGAGCGGGCGGCGAATGAACTCAGCGATGGGGTCTGGACCCGAGAGCGGGCACTCGTCGGCACCCCTCAGCAGGTGATGGAGCAGGTGAACGCCTTCGAAGACCTCGGCGTCGACTACTTCATGTGCGATGTGCTCGGACTTGACAACCCGCTTGCGAAGGAGCTGTTCCTCGCCGAGATACTTCCCCACTTTGCGGCGAGGAACGAAACGCGATGAAAACGCGAACTCTTGGTCGGACGGGGATCGAGGTCAGCGAACTCGCACTTGGGGGACTCTTCACTTCGAGCCACGGGGGGCCACGTGAACAATCCATCGCAGCAATTCACGCAGCCCTCGATCACGGCATCAGCTACATCGACACTGCGCCCGCATACTTCGACAGTGAGGAGGTGATCGGCGCCGCGCTTGCCGGGCGATGCGAGCCGGTGATCCTATCCACGAAGATCGGTGCCCGTCCCGACCCGTTCGACCCGCAGGACCCGGCGTGCCTGATCGCCAGTGTCGAGCAATCGCTGAGAAATCTCCGGCGCGACGTCATCGATGTCCTTTTCATCCACGAACCCGATCGCCCTGGGCAGCATCAGTGGTGGGGCAACTTCCTACGAGCCGAGGGCCCGGTGTTGGACGTCCTCGATCAACTCAAGCAGCGCGGCCTCGTGCGATACGCGGGCCTTGGTGGCACCACTGCCTACGCGATGAGCCGGCTGATCGAAACCGACAAGTTCGACGTGGTTCTCACTGCGGCCAACTACAGTCTCCTCTGGCGGGAAGCAGAGATCGAACTACTGCCAGCCGCCAAGCAGCGGGGCATGGGCATCGTGGTCGGGACACCACTTCAACAAGGCGGCTTAGCCGCACGCTACGACGACGAGGTGGAGCACGGCGCCTGGTGGATGAGCCCGCCACGTCGAGCCCAGTACCGCGCCCTCTACCGTTTCCTCGATGAGACAGACATCCCGATCATCAATCTTGCTCATCGCTTCCTCCTTTCCGATCCCGATATCTCCACTGTTCTCTCCGGTGCACGCTCCGAGGATGAGATTTCGGCCAATGTTGCTGCAGCAAATCAAGGTCCGCTCACCCCGGACATCATCGAACGCGTCAATGAGATCGCGGCGATGGTGCCGTTTCGGCCCTACGACGAACCCACTGTTCTTCCGCTTGGCCGTTCATGGGACGGACCATTCGCCCTTCGATGACATGACCCGTCCTTGCTGTCGGTCACTGACCTGGACGGGAATTCCGGTGCACGGGAGTCAGGTCGTGAGTTCATCCCAGATCGTGCGCACCCGATCGAGGCCCCAAAGTCTGATCTCGAGCAGGTCGGTGACCGGCGCGTCGGTGAAGGGTAGGGAAGGCAAGTACGGAGCTGGGCCGTACTCCGGATCGAACGTCGCGACGTCTGCGCCGGACTGGAGGCGGTGCTCGAGCATCTTGCGCCACCACTGCTCGTGCCACTGGACGAACTGCTCGTTCTCCGGGGCTCGAGGATCGGTGACCTGGGGGGCCTCGGGGTGCCCGACGCGGCCGTGGATGTGCACTGCGGATACAGCGCACGAGGAGAGGATGTCGTCAAGGTCGTCGGGGAGGCGTTCACAGACGTTCACCCAGTGGCTGATATCAGCCACCGTCCGGAGGTCGGGAAGCTCACGGTGCACGTCGCGCCAGACGAAGGGGCTGTAGAGGATGCGCATGCGATGCGTCTCGTGCCCGATCGGCACGCCGATCTCCTTTTCGACCTCGAGCGCAGTCTCGAAGAATTCGATCGCTTCGCCGAGGGTCATCGCATCGGATCCGGAGTGCGAGGTCATCTGGAGGGGTTCGTACCCCGCGGCCGCCTCTACCTGTTGTTGAAACGTTGAGGCGTGGGTGGCGCCCGATTCGATCGCCATCCCACCCCACCGCGCCGAGAATTCCGGTTCGTAGGTGAAGATCATCGGGAGGTAAGCCAGGTCGAGGTCGCGCAATAGGTGCGGGAAGTCAGGCACCTCCTCCGGCCGGATATCGCCCAGGCGGGCCATGAACTCCGGAAGCCCTACCTCGACGCCGTCATAGCCCCGCTCCTTGATACCGCGAAGCCGTTCCTCCAACGTGCCAGTCAGCCCCCACATGGGCTCGAACGACATAAACCTCATCCGGGGATCTTTGCCTCTGCTCCCTGCGTGGTCGCCCTCGCCGTCGACTCGGTCTGGGGAGCGACGATCCGCCACGGGTAGAAATCGCCACCCGCTGGACCGTACGGGACAGTCGGATCCCAGAGGTGCTGAGTGAGGGCTTTCCGCCAATGATTCGAGTTGTTGGCCGTCGCCATGTGTGGCGTCGCCGAATGGTGGAACGTCACGCTCCCACGGCCAATCGCGCACGCAACCGTGCGCGCCTCATCAACGTCACATGTGAGTATGTCGCTCTTCAAACCCTCCACGCGTCGGTGCGGCAGCACGCCGAGTCTGTGAGCTCCGTCACTGAAGTGCATGCACCCATTGGTGATGTCAACGTCCTGCAGCGGGATCCAGCACGTTATCCCTCTATTCTCGAGGGCACGGCCCCAGTAACCTTCGTCCTGATGCCACCACGTGGGGACGCTCTTGGCGGGAGGCTTTGCTAGGAACTGGTCGTACTTGAACGCGACCGTAAGGCCCAACAGGGCGCTGCCGAACTCAGCCGCCCACGTCCGGTAGATCGCGTCGTTCAGCTCGGGCCACAACTCGAATGGGTTCGCCTGGACTATGCGAAATGAGCGCTCTTCCTTGCTTTCGCGCTCATCCCACGCCCAATCGTTCGCGAGGTTTTCCTTGTCGGCCAGGATGAGGTCACACCATCGTTCGATCACATCGAGTTCGTTCTCTTCGATAGCGTCCTCGACAACGAGGTACCCGTGCTCGCGGAAGAACTCGATTTGACTGGGTGTGGCGTTCGGATAGGTCAATGCACCTCTCCCTCGAGAGCAGCCACTCAATCGCTCGGAGCTGATGTGCTCCTGAGCAGGTACGGATCTTCGCCCTCGACGTCGTACTGGTGCTCGGTGGGACGGGAGGCCCCTTCGCCGTCGTCGGAGCCATCTCGGAACGTCCCGAACCAGCGATCCAGGGGAATCCCCGCTTCGCCGTAGTTGCACTCGAAGTACCGGTGATGCAGCCAGTGGAAGTAGGAGCCGGTCGGCAGTTTGCCGTCAAGGACATTGCCATCGAAGCCGGTATGGCCCTGGGAAGGTGTGAGAGCGGTCTCGGTCGCGTTGAACATCATGTGCCAAGGATGCGTTGGAACGACGAAGTGAATGGCCAGCGTGCTGAAGTAGACGATGTGCTCGATGGGATGCATCGCCAGACCCGACCATGGCCCGGGGTTCGTGTTCTTGTGGTGCAATGCATGGACGCGCCGGTAGATCGGCGCCCAGTGGAGGAGCCGGTGTGTGAAGTAGAAATGTAGCTCGCGCCAGAACGGTACCGCCAGGAAGAGCAGGACGAAGAGAGTGGGATTGTCAGACCACGAGAGATACGGCAACCAACCGTTCGCATAGCCATAGACGAGGATCACCTCCCAAGCGGACCAGACGGCAACGCCGCTGATGCAACTCCAGAACACGTTGTCGCGAACCTGCGAGTTGAACAGGAATGTGCGTCGGCCGACGAAGGGCCATCTAGGGTCGTACTTCCGGTCGCTTCCTTGCCATTTGAGGATATAGAGGACTAAGTGCCAGCCGCCGGCAAAGACCCACAGGATCGCCATATTCCGCAGATAGATGGTCGCGATCCAATCGAACCGGAAGTTGCGAGCTCTGTCGAGGTCAAGTTGCAGCCACTCCCACGACACGATGGCCAGGCCAAGGTAGATGATCTGCCACGGCCAGAGGAAGCCACCCCACGTGAAAAGGAACTTGGCGAATGCCTTGGGCTGGGGTGGCCAAACGAAAATGGGCGCGAAACCCGCTGGTTGTTCCGGCCTCCACTCACCGCGGCGCTCGGATACAGAACCCTCTACCTCCGACACGAGCCACCTCCCCGTTCGTAGCGCACCACTGTCCTCGATCGAAACGTGATCGGGCGACATCGGTGAGGATAGCGCGCTCATCTGAGCAGGTCAATGGCTGCGTGTCTGCCTCACGGCATCGGCGAGCCTTCATCGGGGACGAGCACCCACAGCTCGGTGCCCCGGACTTCGCAGGGATACGTTGCCAACGGAACTCGTGCCGGCGCGCACAAGGCCGCACCAGTTCGCACATCGAAGATCGCCATGTGTTTGGGGCACTCGATCTCGCAACCGTCGAGTAGTCCGTCAACCAGGTTCTCGTCCTCATGGGTACACACGGCGCCGGTCACGAAGAAACCCTCGTGCGTGTGGTGCACCGCGAGTCTGAGGCCTCTGATGCGAACCTCCCCAGGCACCTCGAAGTCGAAGTCCGAGATGTCGCCGACCCCATGCCATGCCTCCACGCAGCAAGATGATACGTGAGCCCTTCGCGTCCTGGGGTGGGACGCCCGGTCGGGGGCCGCCGGTGGCGTGTCCGGGGCTCGGTAGGCTCGGGGCGTGCTGGTCGTCATCACCGGGCTGTCGGGGTCGGGGCGGTCGGAGGCGGCGAACTGCCTGGAGGACCTGGGGTTCTTCGTCATCGACAACCTGCCGCCGTCGCTGATCCCGAAGGTGCTGGAGTTGGCCGGGCCGAGCATCGAGCGGCTCTGCCTCACGATGGGCACCGAGCGCTACTCCGACGAGATCGCCCCGGCCGTCGCAGATCTTCGGGCCGCCGCCAAGGGGGCGCCTCACTACAGCGACGTGCGGCTGTGGTTCCTGGAGGCCCGCACGCAGGTGCTGGTACAGCGCTACGAGAGCTCGCGCCGGCGCCACCCGTTCGCGCTGCGGGGTTCGGTGGAGGAAGCTGTGGAGGCTGAGCGGGAGTCGCTCTGCGGCTTGCGGGCCGACGCGGACGTCGTGATCGACACCTCCGACACCAACGTGCACGAGCTGCGCGACCGGATCGTTCGCCTGATCGACGGCGGCGAGTCTCGGCGGCTGACCACTCGCGTGGTGTCCTTCAGCTTCAAGCATGGGCTGCCTGCCGACGTGGACATGGTGTTCGACTGCCGGTTCCTGCCGAACCCGCACTGGGTGGCGGACCTGCGTCCTCTCGACGGAACCGATGAGCGGGTACGGGACTACGTGATCGAGAGCGATCTCGGGGAACGGTTCGGGCGAAGCCTCGACGAACTCTCCGAGTTGCTGCTGCCGGCGTTCGAGGCGGAGGGCAAGACGTACCTCACGCTGGCCTTCGGATGCACCGGAGGGAGGCACCGCTCGGTGTGTCTCGCCGAGCACGCGGCGGCCACCCTGCGGCGGCTCGGATTCGATCCGCAGGTGCAGCACCGCGATCTGCAACGCTGAGAGCCGGCGGCGCGCCGGCGCCCCGGGAGGATCCCCGATGTATGCCGGGGACGGGAAACGACGGAGGAGTCCACATGACGGTGCGGGTGGGAATCAACGGCTTCGGGCGAATCGGTCGGAACTTCTACCGGGCGGCGCGCTCCCGGGACGCCGACGTCGAGGTCGTGGCGGTGAACGACCTGGGATCCCCCGAGGTGATGGCCCACCTGCTGCGGCGAGACTCGGTGCTGGGCCCGGCCCCGTGGGAGGTCAGTGCTTCCGGGGGCGGCATCAGTATCGACGGCGACCTGCTCCCGGTGCTGGCCCAGCGCGATCCTGCGACCCTGCCCTGGGGTGATCTGGGGGTGCAGGTCGTCGTGGAGTCCACGGGTTTCTTCACCAGCCGGGACAAGGCGGCAGCCCACCTCGGAGCCGGTGCCGAGCGCGTGGTGATATCCGCTCCGGCCCGCGACGTGGACGCCACGTTCGTGGTGGGGGTGAACGACGATACGTTCGACCCGGGCAGCCACCGCGTGGTCTCCAACGCCTCCTGCACCACCAACTGCTTCGTGCCGATGGTGAAGGTGCTGGACGACGCCTTCGGGGTCACCCAGGGGTTCATGAGCACGGTACACGCCTACACCGGCGACCAGATGCTTGTGGACGGCCCGCACGGCGACCTGCGCCGCACCCGGGCGGCCGCGGTGAACATCATCCCCACCTCCACGGGCGCGGCGCGGGCAACGGGCTTGGTGCTGGATGCCATGGCGGGCCGGTTGGACGGCATCGCCCTGCGGGTTCCGGTGGCGGACGGCTCACTCACCGACTTCACGGCCACGCTGGAACGGCCGGCGACCACCGACGAGGTGAACGCCGCGTTCGAGCGGGCCGCAGGCTCGGGGCCGCTGTCCGGCGTCCTGGAGTTCTCGACCGAACCGCTGGTGTCCAGCGACATCGTGGGTTCGCCGGCCTCCTGCGTGTTCGACTCCGGCCTCACCATGGCGGGCGAGAATCTCGTCAAGGTCTGTGGCTGGTACGACAACGAGTGGGGCTATTCCAACCGGCTCGTCGACCTCGTCGAGCGCATCGGTGGCTAGTGGGGGCTGCGTGACTTCGATCCTCCCCGGAAGCCGCCTCCATGCCGTCATCCCGGCGAAGGCCGGGATCCATCGGCCGGACAGTCCTCTCGCAGCCGTGGGAGGCGTCCAGCTCAGACGCTCGTTGATGCCAGCGCGGTGAGGCTGCCGACGATTCCCGACCTGGGCAATCTCTCGGGGCGCAGCGTGTTGCTGCGCGCCGACCTGAACGTGCCGCTGCACGACGGCGAGATCAGCGACGACACCCGTATCCGGGAGGTGCTGCCGACGATCTGGATGCTGGGCGAAGCCGGGGCCCGGGTCAGGATGTGCAGCCACCTTGGGCGCCCCGGCGGCCGGCCGGATCCGGCGTTCGACGTGGCCCCGATCCGCCGGCGTCTCAGTGAGTTGGCGCCGGGGCCGGAGCTGCTCGACAACCTCCGTTTCGACCCCGGCGAGGAGGCCGGTGATCCGGTCACGGCGGCGCGCCTGGCGGCCGGACACGACCTGTTCGTCAACGAGGCCTTCGGCGCCTGCCACCGGCCCCACGCCTCCATCGTCGGTCCGCCGCGCCTGCTGCCGAGCGCCGCCGGGCCGCTGATGCTCGCCGAGGTGGCGGAGATCCTGCGCCTGCGGCGGGGGCCGCGCCGGCCTTTCGTCGTGGTCCTGGGCGGTGCGAAGCTCGCCGACAAGCTCGGTGTTGTGAAAGCCATGTGCACGATGGCCGACGCCGTGCTCGTCGGCGGGGCGATGTGCTTCACGTTCCTGGCCGCCGCGGGGCATCGCATCGGCTCCTCGCTGTACGACCCCGAGCGCGTGGGCGACTGCCGGGCTCTGCTGAACGGCGGGTACCCGCTGCACCTGCCGGAGGACCTGGTGGGCCTCGGCCCTGGTGGTCGCATCGGTGACCTGGAGGGGGGCGGGGCGGTACGGCAGTTCGGCGCCGACCTGCCCGACGGCTGGCTGGGCGCCGACATCGGACCCGGCACGGCCGCCTTCTTCGCCGACACGATCCTGGACGCGGCGACGGTCTTCTGGAACGGACCTCTGGGCGCCTTCGAGGATCGCCGCTTCGCCGCGGGCACGTTCACGGTGGCCGAGGCCATCGCCGAGACTCGCGCCCACACCGTCGTGGGCGGCGGCGACAGCGGGGCCGCCCTGGCCGTCATGGGCCTGGCCGGCTCGGTGAGCCACCTGTCCACCGGGGGAGGCGCCTCGCTGGAGTTGCTCGAGCGGGGCGACCTGCCCGGTCTGGCCGCCCTGCGGGAGTCGGCGGAGCGGCTGTCGCTCCCGACCCGCGAGCTGGAGGACATCGCATAGATGGCTGCCGCCAAGCCGGAATCCACACCGTATGAGCGTCATTCCGGCGCAGGCCGGAATCCCGTCTCGCGGACGCTCCGTCGGCCGAGCCCAACAGCGGCGCACGCCAGGTCGTTCTGTCAGTCCGCAGAGGCTGTAGACATCGGTAGCGGGATTCGACGGATCGAGCAGGAGACGCAGCCGTGACCACACCTCGCCGGCCGCTCATCAGCGGCAACTGGAAGATGCACCTCAACCACTTCGAGGCCATCACCCTGGTGCAGAAGCTGTCGTACGCCCTCACCGACGCCGACTACGCGGCCACCGACGTGTGCGTGCACCCACCGTTCACCGACCTGCGCTCGGTGCAGACCGTTCTGGACATCGACGACATCCCCATCGCCCTCGGCGCCCAGCACTGCCACGCCGAGGACTCGGGGGCGTTCACCGGGGAGGTGTCGCCGGCGATGCTGGCCAAGCTGCAGGTCCGCTACGTGATCGTGGGACACTCCGAGCGGCGGGCCCTGTTCGGCGAGACCGACGAGGGGGTCAACAGCAAGGTCCGCGCCGTGCTGCGTCACGGCATGACACCGATCCTGGCGGTGGGGGAGACGCTGGAGCAGCGGGAGGCCGGTGGCACCACCGACGTGGTGCTGTCGCAGCTCACCGCCGGAACCAGGGGATTGAAGCGGGATCAGGCGGCTGGACTCGTCGTGGCCTACGAGCCGGTTTGGGCCATCGGGACGGGCCGGGTGGCGAGTCCCGGCGACGCCCAGGAGGTCTGCGCCGAGATCCGCCGGCAGGTGAGCGCTTCGTTCGGCGCCGCCGCGGCCGACGGCGTGCGCATCCAGTACGGCGGCTCGGTGAAGCCGGTGAACGCCGCCGCGCTCATGGCCGAGCCGGACATCGACGGCGCCCTCGTGGGCGGCGCCAGCCTCGACGCCGACGACTTCGCCCGCATCGTCCAGTACCGCCTCGCCTCCTGACACCGAAGTCCTGGCGCGACAGCCTCCAACGTCATCCCGGCGAAGGCCGGGATCCAGTCGGCCGCGAATCGGCGCGTTCGCGCCCCACCGGAGGACGCTGAGCCGCTGGTATCGTTCCTGCGGTGTTCATCGTGGCGCTCGTCCTTCACGTCGTGACGACGGTTGGCGTCGTGCTGCTGGTGCTGCTGCACAGCGGGCGCGGCGGCGGACTGTCGGACATGTTCGGCGGCGGCCTGGGGGCCTCGGCGGCCGGTTCCACGGTCATCGAGAAGAACCTGGACCGCATCACGATCGTGGCGGCGCTGATCTTCGGCTTCGTCACGCTGGCGCTCGCCCTCATGATGGACGCCTGAGCCGGCCCAGGCCGGCACCCACGTCGGAGTGGCGGAACTTGGTAGACGCGCATGGTTGAGGGCCATGTGCCCGTTACGGGCGTGGGGGTTCAAGTCCCCCCTCCGACACCCCGGACAAGCAATGAAATAGCTCCTGAACTGGGCAAATGGTAATCTGGTCGGGTGGAGATATTACTTCTGGCATCGCTTCGGTCAGGTGCAATTGAGCGAGATGTCGCGGTTGGCCGCCGTCAAGGCGCGAGAGAAGATCTCGTTAGGCCTGCTGCGGAATTGCCGCCGGTTCGGACTTCAGGCCGCTGGGCGGCTCTCCAGCCAGGCTTCGATGTCGCTGCGACGCCAACCGACAGCACGGGCGCCGAGTTTGACGGGTGCGGGGAACTCGCCGCGCCCGATCATCTCGTAGATGGGGTTCCCCCGAAATCACTGGCCGTTGACACCGTCACACACCTACCGGAGCCAACCCGTCAAGCATCACCCGGGACGGGCGCCACCTCGAAACGCAAAGTTGGACGGAGGCTCTGAAGGTCGGTTGGGGTGACGGCGATGGCTTGCGCGTCACCAGCGGATTGGCACCATCCGATATACCCCCCCTCCGCGAAATAGATCGTCTGCCGTGCCAGTTCAACGCGATCGCCGAGCAGTCGATCAACCGAGCGAAGGCGGTAGATCTCATCCATGGGCACGGACCGCTCGGGTCATTTGCTAGGCGTTGGCTCCGATGCGGATGGGGATGGCGGTCTCTGCTTCGCCGTCGTCGAAGATGGCGAGGATCTGGAGTCGGGCGCCGAGGCTGTCGAGGTAGCTGCGCAGGGTCGACACTTTCACGTCCTCGCCGCGTTCGAGTTGTGAGACGGCGGGTTGGCTGATGCCTAGTTCGGCGGCGAGGTCGGTCTGGGAGCGTTGGAGGGAGCGGCGCAGTTCGTGCAGGCCGATCTCTGCGAGGGTGTCCAGGCGGAGACCGGCGAGGCGTTCGGCGGCGCCGGGTCGCGCGGTGACCCGATCGTGAAGTTCTCGGTACGGTGAGGTTTGTGGCATGGTGTTGTGGTCCATTCTTGTGTGATTTCGTGTCTATGTTTCGTCATCGAGGAGCCCTTCTGCTCGTAGTTCCTCGAGGTGGGTGTCGTAGAGGTCGTCGGCTTGGGGGATCGCCCAGTTGTGCCACTCCTTCCAGCGGCCTGACTTGTCACCGCCGAGCAGGAGGATGGCGTGGCGCCGCGGGTCGAAGGCGAAGAGCACTCGCAGTGCGCCGGCCTTGGACACGCGGAGTTCTTTCATGTTGGCGTGTCGTGACGAGGTGATTTCTCCGACGACGGGGCGGCGCAGGCTGGGGCCGACCTCGGCGAGCAGCATCACCCGGTCATCGAGGGCTTCCTGCTGCTCGGGGGTCAATCCGTCCCACCATTGGCCGAACTCGTCGGTGAATTCGACTTCCCACACACGATCCAGTATAAGCTAGAGATTGTAGAAGTGCGAGCTTATGATTCTGGTCGCTCTGGAGTGAGGTAGTCGGCCCATCGTTGCATGATGTCGAGGTGGGCGTTGGGTTACGCGCGTGCTGTTGCTGAGGGGAGTTGCTTGATGGCCGCGCCGTTGGCTTGTTCGGCGATGATGAGTTCGAATTGGGTCTGGAGCTTCAGCCGGAACTGGGCCTCGCCGCCGCACCAGTGCCCGAATCGCAGCGCGGTGTCGGCGGTCACGGCTCGCTTGCCGGGGATCTAGACGCTTGGCGTCCAGCGTCTACGGCGCGTCGAGCCAGGATGGGACGATCCTCCGATCCTGCTGTCAGCGGTTCATAGACTGCGAGGGGTGATGGAGAAGGGACTGCCGGACGCCTCGGAGGAGGCGTTCCTGGGTGGTCGTTGGCGGCCGGAGCGGATCTGGGAGGCGGACGCCGCCGTCGCCGACGGTGCTGTGAGGCGGGTCCTCCTGCTCGGCGACATCCACAACCGCCACGGGGTCCTGGATGCGGCGCTGGCCGAGGCCGAACGCGAACGCTGCGATGTGGTGGTGTCCGTCGGAGACTTCTGGCTACAGGACTGCTCCTGGGGCACCCGGCCGCGAACACACGTGGAGGGCTACCCGTCGACCTCGTGGACGCCGCTGATGCGCCTGGCCATGGCTGCGCCGCTGCCGATCCTCGTCGTCGACGGTAACCACGAGGTGTGGCCCTGCCTGGTGGACTACGCGCAGCGCCCGGACGTGGCCGAGGCGAGGGCGGCGGGGCGACCCCTGCACCTCGGCGGGACGCTGTGGTGGGCCGACCGGGGCAGCACCTGGACCTGGAGCGGGCGACGCTGCGGCGCCCTCGGCGGCGCTGTCAGCCCCGACAAGTTCATCACCAAGCTTGCGCCCCACCGGTGGCCCGACCACGAGGCGCCCAGCCGGGACGACCTGCGCCGGCTGCTTGCCAACGCTCCCGACGGTCTGGACGTGCTGTTCTGCCATGACGCCCCAGCTGGCGTCGAGGGGCTGAAGGGATTGCCGCCGGCGTTGATCCCGGACTGGATTCTGGCGGAGTGCAGGGAGGTGCGGAGTCTCTTGCGGGACGCCGTCGAGCGGACCGAACCTCGCCTGGTGGTCCACGGTCACTGGCACCAGACAAACCATGAACACATCCGTGCCGGCAATACGGAGGTGTTCGGCCTCAACCGCGACGGCAACGGCGGCTGTGTCGCCATTCTCGACCTCGACGACCCCAGCGGCGCCTGCTTCGCACCCGAGCGGGACTAGTTCCGAGGGAAGAGGTATCTGGCTGCAAGCTGTTGCGATCGAAACCGGCCGGAGGGCGGCGGGGCGCCCGGCGACGCCGGACCACGCGCCGGAGTGTCGTATCGCTGCGGTGGCGTAGAATGCCTCGCTCGTGCGGTTGATCTCCGGAGGCTCCGTTGACTGTCACCGATCTTGAACCGGCGAAGACCGAACTTGCGGACATGACTCCCGAGGAATTCGTGTCGCTGCTGCGCGCCGAGTGCTCGCGTCCCGGCCGGGGGATGGCCGACCATCCGGTGGTGCGCGAGATGGAGGTCGGAACCGTCACGATCCCGCAGCTGCGGCTGTTCACCGAACAGTTCTACCTGCACATCTCGCGCATGCTGCCGTGGATCGGGGCCATCTACGTGCGCTGCCCGCACGAGGACGTGCGCACCAGCCTGGTCAAGAACCTGGCCGAGGAGTGCACCGGCTACCAGACCGGCACCGACGCCCACCCCGTGCTGCTGCTGCAGTTCGCCGAGGCCCTCGGCGCCGACACCGAGCGGATGAAGGCCGCCGAGCAGCTCCCCGAGGGCCGCCGGCTCACCGACTACTTCGAGTTCATGGGCCTGTGCCGCGAGTGGTACGTGGCGCTGTCCGCCATCGCCATCGGGTTGGAGTCCTTCGTGCCCGAGACGTTCACCCGCATCGTGGCGGCCATGCGGGAGAACTACGGCATGACCGACGAACAACTCATCTTCTGGACGATGCACATCCTGGCCGATGAGGAGCACGGCGACGAGGGCATCGAGCTGGTCAGCCGGTACGCCGTCGGTGCCGATGCCCGCAAGCACGTCTTCGACTGCACCGTCGAGACCAGCCGCCTCTTCCACGATCTGTGGATGCTGTACCAGCGCGCCTGAGATTCCGATGGCGCACCCTGTCGTAGCCGTCACCGATCACCCCTTCCCCGATCTCGAACCAACGGGGGAGGTGCTCGCCCCCCTGGGCGTCGAGATCCGGATGTCTGCCTCGGTCGGTGCGCCCGACGTCCTGGCCGTGGCCGAGCAAGCCGATGCGGTCATCAATACCTACGCCCAACTGCCCGCCGAGGTGATCGACTGCTTCGAGCGGTGCCGGATCATCGCCCGCACGGGCATCGGGATCGACACGGTGGACCTGGCGGCGGCGACCGCCAAGGGGATCGTCGTGACCAACGTCCCGGAGTACTGCGAGGACGAGGTCTCCGATCACGCCATGGCGCTCATGCTGGCGCTTGCCCGCAACGTGACGCTGGGCAACGCGCTGGTGCACGGCGGCAGCTGGGATCTCACCGCGGTCAAGCCGATCTACCGGGTGCGGGGACGCACTGTCGGCCTCTTGGGGTTCGGCAAGATCGCCCGGCTCGTGGCCGCCAAAGCGCAGGGATTCGGGCTGGAGGTGTTGGCGTTCGACCCCTACGTGGATCCCGCTGAGGCCGCCGCGCTGGGTGTGGGGCTGGTGCCCTTCGAGGAGTTGCTGGCGCGCGCGGACTTCGTGTCGGTCCACGCGCCCCTCACGCCGGAGACCCGCAACCTCATCGGCGCCGAGGCGCTGGCGCTGATGCGCCCGGAGGCCGTCGTCGTCAACACCGCACGGGGCGGGCTGGTGGACGTGGCCGCTCTCGCCGAGGCGCTGGATCGCGGCGCCATCGCCGGTGCCGGGCTCGACGTGTTGCCCGACGAGCCGCCCGGCGCCGACCTGGCGCTCTACGGCCGACCGAACGTGATCCTCACCCCGCACACCGCCTTCTACTCCGAGGAGTCGGTGCTGGACCTGCAGGTGAAGGCCGCCCAGCAGGTGGCCCTGGTGCTCTCCGGCAAGGACCCCGTCTACCCGGTCAACCTCTAGAGCGAGATGACCTGGCCGCCCTCCTGGGTGGTCTGCCAGCGCAGGGACTTGCGCTCGACGAAGCCGATCCCGCCGTTCATGATCAGCGCGATCAGGGCCAGGATGAACACGATGGCGAACGTGTCGCCGTAGGAGAGCTGGTTGGCGGCGGTGATGAGCCGCTGACCGAGGCCCCGCTTGGCCGAGAAGATCTCACCGAAGACCACCGCCAGTACCGAGATCACAGCCGACAGGCGCAGCGCCCCGAACACCGCCGGGGTGATGCCCGGCAGGGTGACCTTCATGAAGCGCTGACGCTGGGAGGCGCCCATGGTGCGGGACACCAGGTCCAGGTCGGGATCCACCAGCGCCACAGCGGACTGGGTGGGCACCTCCACGATGAAGAACACGATCAGCACCGCCAACACCACCTTGGACATCTCGCCGACGCCGTACACGATGAGGATCAGCGGCAAGAAGGCGATCTTGGGCATGGCGTTGACGATGACCACGAAGGGCCCCAGCGTTCTCGCCGCCCGCTGGAAGCGTCCGAGGATGATGCCGACGACGAGCCCGAGGAGCGAGCCGAGCACGAAACCGATCAACGCTTCCTTCACCGTGACCCAGAGGTCCTGCCAGAAGAGCTGCTCGTGGTAGATCTCGGTGAAGTAGATCCAGGTCTCATAGGGGCTGGCGCGGAAGGTCTCGGGCACGTTGGGGAACGGTGTCACGCCGAACACCGAGAACGAGTCCCAGCCGTTCCAGAGAACCTCGGACCACCACAGCCACCAGATCAGGAACAGGATCCCTATCCGCAACAACTGCACCGGCACGTCGATGCGTCGCAGCCAGTACCTCCAGGTGGGCTCGTGGGGGATCAGAGCCTCCACTTCCTCCTGGCTGAGAGCGTCGGCCAACCCTTTCCGCCCGGCCATGTCGGCTTCCCTGGGCTCGTCGCCTTCAGACGATCTCACCGCGCAACTCCTCCCAGATCTTGTGCTCGGTGTCCCGGAAGGCCGGGTCGAAGCGGAGCTCGTCGATCTCCCGCGGGCGGGGCAGATCCACGAGCGTGTCGGACTTGATGCGCCCGGGACGGGCGGTCATGACGATGACCCGGTCGGCCAGCAGCACGGCCTCCTCGAGGTCGTGGGTCACGAAGATGACCGTCTTGTGGGTCTCGTACCAGATGTCCAGGAACTCCGCCTGCACGGTGAGGCGAGTCTGGGCGTCGAGGGCGCCGAAGGGCTCGTCCATGAGCCACAGGTCGGGATCGATGGCCAGCGTGCGGGCGATGGCCACCCGCTGGCGCATGCCCTGGCTGAGCTGGGAAGGGTAGGAATCGGCGAAGCCCTCGAGGCGCAGCTTGGCCAGCAGCTCCATGGCCTGGCGGCGCCGCTCCGCCTTGGGCACCTTGCGGAACTCGAGGCCCAGTTCCACGTTCTTGCGGGCGGTGCGCCACGGGCTCAGGCCGGAGCGGGCGAGCATGTAGCCGATGTCCTGGCTGGGGCCGTCGACCGCGTTGCCATGGCGGAGCACCGAGCCCCGGGTGGGGTTCAGGATCCCGGCCAGCATGTTCAGGATCGTCGTCTTGCCGCAGCCGCTGGGCCCCACGACGGCCACGAACTGGCCCGGCGGGATGGCAATATCGATGTCCTGGACAGCGAGCACCGGCTCATCGTCGGGGCGGTCGCCCCCGAAAATGAGCGTGACGTCCTTCAGTTCTACGGCCGGCTGCACAGAACCTCTAGGTTGTCAGACTCTCGCCGGTCGGGCGACTCGGGGGAGCCGCCCGACCGGCGAAGTGAGGCTGGTTACGGGGTGACGGCGAAGTCGTCGAAGTCCTGGGCTTCTTCGAGGATGCCGCGTCCCACGGCGTAGTTCACGTTGTTGGCGAGCCGCCTGGGGTCGGGGCGACCGTTCAGCGAGACGCTGCCGATGTTGTTGGCGAGCACGACCTCGGCGACTGATCTGTCCAGGCCGAGGAAGACTTCCATGATGTCGAGGAGTTCGGGATGGTTGGCCGGGTTGCGCATCCAGTCCATTGCGTCACGGACCGAGCGGGCGTAGATGGCCACGGTGTTGGGGTTGTTGTCGAAGAACTCCCGGGAGGTGGTGTTGACCGCTGAGGGCCAGTCCAACTCGCTGGGGCCCTGGCCGGATCGCAGAGCGAACGGCGAGTAGCCGATGCCGTCGATGGTGGCCTGGCTCAAGCCGGGCTCGAAGGTGATCGCCCAGTCCACCTCGCCGGAGGACAACGCGGCCAGCGTGGTCCCCGACAGCCCGGTGGCGATGTAGGTGGCGCCGTCGGGGTCGTATCCGGCGGAGTCGTAGAGCTGGCGGGCGATCTGTTCGGCCGCGGCGCCGCGGGCCACCACGCCGACGCTCGTGCCCTCGAGGGCACCCATGGTGCACTGCCAGTCACCCTGGTCGCAGTCGATCGGGCCGAAGTTCTCACTGATGATGATGTCGAAGAAGTGCTTGTCCTGGATCTGCTGGAACATGACCACGTCGAAGCCGGCGTTGCGGATGCCCAGCATGTTGTCGGGGGTGTTGACGGAGAATTGGACCTCGCCGGCAATCAACGCCGCCGCATTCGCCGGACCGGAGGGACACTGGATGAACTCGCCGGTCACGCCGCGGTCTGCCAGGAAGCCCTTCTCCACGGCAATCTGCGCGGTCAGTCCGTTGAACGACGGTGCCTGGCAGATGGCGACCTCGGTCGTCTCCGCCACCAGCTCGTCGGGCACGATCGCCTCGATGTCCGGGCCGACCGCGAACTCCCCGAACTGCTGGGACTCGGCCAGGATGCCGCGACCAACCGCGTAGTTGACGTTGTTGCCGATCCGGACCGGGTCGAGTTCGCCGGTGACGGTGTAGCTGCCGATGTTGTTGTCCAGCACGCTCGCAGCCATGTCGGGCTCGAGCCCGAGGAAGTCGACCACGCCCGCCACAACCTCGTCGCGGTTGGCCGGGTCGCGCATCCACTCGATGGCTTCCGCCATTGCCGCGCGGTAGTGCAGGACGGTGTTGGGGTTGTTGTCCCAGAAGTCCCGGGAGGTGATCAGTACTGCCGAGGGCCAGTCCAGCTCGGCCGGGCCGTGTCCAGCCTGGAGCCGGAACGGCCGGTAGGCGATGCCGTCGAGTTCGGCCCGGGTCAGTCCCGGCTCGAACGTGATGGTCCAGTCGATCTCGTCGGATGCCAGCGCGGCCAGTGTGGTGCCCGACAGGCCGGTGGCGATGTACGTGGTGTCGTCGGGATCGAACCCGGCCGAGTCGAGCAACTGCCGGGCGATCTGCTCAGCGGCCGCGCCGCGGGCCACCACGCCGGCGCGGGTGCCCTCGAGCGCAGCCATCGCGCACTCCCAATCGCCCTCGTCACAGCTGATCTCTCCGAAGTTGTTCGACACCAAGATGTCGAAGAAATGGGTGTCGACGATCTGGGCGAACATGACCACGTCAAAATCGGCGTTGCGGATACCCAACATGTTGTCGGGAGTGTTCAAGGCGATATCGACCTGTTTCGACACCAACGCCGCGGCCTGCGCCGGACCCGACAAGCACGCCACGAACTCGATGTCGGTGCCCCGGTCGGAGAGGAGCCCCTGCGAGACCATGACCTCCGCATACATCTGGGTGAACGATGGCGCCGCACATACCCGAATCAGGTCCACCTCCGGCGGGCCGATGACCACCTCGGGGGCGGCGTCGGCGGCCGTGGCGGGCTCGTCGCCGTCCATGTCGTCGGCTGCGGCGTCGTCCATGTCCTCGCTGTCGTCCATGTCCTCGGCTGCGGCGTCGTCCATGTCCTCGGCGTCGTCCATGTCGTCGGCATCGTCCATGTCGTCGGCGTCGTCCATGTCCTCACCGGCGGGTGCAGCCGGTGCGGCGCCGGGATCAGGCGCCGAAGGCTCGTCGTCGTCGCCGGCGCACGCCGCGGCGAGCAGCGAGAAAGCCAGCAGAACTCCGAGTAGTGCGAAGAGTCGCGATCGTGTCCTCATGTCAGTCCCCTCAACATCGTTGCCAAGCTCCCTAGCAGGGCAATCAGTTCGCAGACAAACTACCAGATGGTTGATTTCCGCGCACGTCGGGGCGGCGTCCGATCAGCCGGCGGCCCACCCGCCATCCACGGTGTGCCAGCCGCCGTTGATGTACGAGGCCTCGTCCGATGCCAGGAAGGTCACGAGGGCGACGACCTCGGTGGGTTTGCCCCGCCGGCCCATGGGGTTCCGCTCGTCGCTTCGCTTCAGGAACAGGTCCGGGTCCCCAGGGAATTTGCCGGCCGCGATCGAGTTCAGCATGCGGGTGTCCACGGGCCCGGGGCACACGGCGTTCACCCGGATCCCGGCCGGAGCCAGCTCGATGGCCGCTGTCTTGGTCATGCCGATCACGGCGTGCTTGCTGGCGCCGTAGGCGATGAGGTCGGGCGTGCCGCGCAGCCCGGCGCCCGACGAGGCGTTGACGATGGCGCCGCCACCGCGGGCCCGCATGGCGCCGGCCACGTGGCGCATGCCGAGCCAGACGCCCTTCACGTTCACGGCCATCACCTTGTCGAAGGTGTCCTCGGGGTAGTCCTCCAGCGGCGCGACGACCCCCTCGACACCGGCGTTGTTGAACAGCACGTCGACGCCGCCGAACCGGTCCACGGCCGCCTGCACGTAGGCCGCCACCTCGCCGGAATCCGTCACGTCGGCCCGAACCGCCTGGGCCGCGCCGCCGGCCGCCTCGACCGCAGCGACGGTCTCGGCCAGGCCCTCGTCGCGCAGGTCGACCGCCACGACGGCTGCGCCCTCGGCGGCGAATCGCAGCACTGCGGCCCGTCCGATGCCGCCGGCCGCCCCGGTCACGATCACGACCCTGCCCTCGAATCGGCTCATGGCTTCCCCTCTGTGAGACCGCAGTGAATGTATGGCAATGTGGCGCCTCTGTGCTCGCCGGTGAGGCGTCCTTGGCGGCGCGAGTAGGTTGCCGGGCCGGCGGATCGAGAGCCGGTCAGCCCACAAGAGGACTTCATCGACCAGGGGAGAGACATGTCCAGCGACCTGCAGAGTGAGAACTATCCGGGTTTCGAGGGTCGGATCGGTCGGGTGTTCTCGTCCTCGGAGCCGTGCTGGCCGCAGAAGCCGACCGCGCCCACCGGTGCGCCGAACGTCGTGATCGTGCTGGCCGACGACCTGGGCTATTCCGACGTGGGGTGCTACGGCTCGGAGATTCCCACGCCGGCGATCGACACCCTGGCTGCGGCGGGGCTGCGCTACTCCAACTTCCACGTGACCCCCATGTGCTCGCCCACCCGGGCCGCGCTGTTGACGGGGCTGAACCCGCACCTGGCCGGGATGGGGTTCGTGGCCAATGCCGATCCCGGCTTCCCCGGCTACGCCGGCGAGTTGCCGCGCAACCAGCCGTCGCTGGCGGAGATGATGCGCGCCGGCGGCTACGCCACGCTGGCGGTGGGGAAGTGGCACCTGTGCACTCCCGCCGACCTGTCCGACGCCGGCGACAGGAACTCGTGGCCGCTGCAGCGCGGCTTCGACCAGTACTACGGGTTTCTGGAGGCGCTCACGAACTTCCATCACCCGCACCGGCTGTACGAGGGCAACAGCGCCGTGCAGACCGACGAGTACCCGGCGGGCTACTACCTCACCGACGACCTCACCGACCGGGCGGTGCGCATGATCCGCGAGGTGCGCCTCGGCGACCCGGACAAGCCGCTCTTCCTGTACTACGCCCACGGGGCGGTGCACGCGCCGTTGCACGCCCCCGCCGCCGACATCGCCCGCCACCGGGGCCGCTACGACGGCGGCTGGGATCGGCTGCGCGAAGAGCGGCTGGCCCGCCAGATCGAGTTGGGGATCGTGCCCCCCGACACGGTGCTGCCGCCGCGCAACACCGAACCCAACGAGGACGTCAGGGAGTGGGACTCTCTGTCGGCGAAGCAGCGCAAGGTCATGGCTCGCTACATGGAGGTGTATGCGGCAATGGTCGAGTCCGTCGACCGGAGCGTGGCCGCCATCCGCGACACCCTCGAGGACCTGGGCGAACTCGACAACACGATCTTCATCTTCACCAGTGACAACGGGGCGTCACGGGAGGGCGGCGAATGGGGAACGCCCTCCTACTTCCAGGCCGTGGGCGAGATCTCCGGCACCCCCGGCGGGCACGGCGAGCCGATCGACGACGAGTTGGTCGCCGGTATCGACGCCATCGGTGGGCCGACCACCTGGCCGCACTACCCGCGGGGCTGGGCCATGGCCTGCAACACGCCGTTCCGGCTGTACAAGCTCATGACCTACCGGGGCGGGCACTCGGTGCCGTTCGTGCTGTCGTGGCCGGCGGGGCCGGTCGGGCAGCGGAGGGTGATCCGTGACCAGTACGCCAACGTGACCGATCTCCTGCCCACGCTGGCGGACCTGCTGGGCCTCGAGGTGCCCGGCCGACGCGAGGGTCTCGAAGCGGAGCCGCTCTCGGGTGTGTCGTTCGCGGCGTCGCTGACCGACCCTGCGGCGCCGTCATTGCGCGACGAGCAGTACTACGAGTGCGTCGGCCATCGGGCCTTCTACCGCGACGGCTGGGCGGCGGTGACCTTCCACCGGAACCGCACGCCGTTCAGCGAGGATCATTGGGAGCTGTTCAACCTGCCCACCGACCTCAACGAGCTGCGCGACCTCGCCGGCGAGCGTCCGGACAAGCTGGCCGAGATGCTCCAGGGTTGGGAGGAGGCGGCCTGGCGGAATCGCGTCTTCCCGCTCGACGAGGGGGTGGGGCTGAAGACGGCGATGCGGCCACCCGGAGACGAGCGGTTCGCCCGGCAGGTACGGCTGCCACCGGGTGCGCCGAGTCTGGAGCGGGTGCGGTCGCAGCGCCTGATCGGGGGCCGGTCGTTCCGCATCGACATCCACCTTGACCATCGCCGGGGCGACGAGGGGGTGCTGGTCGCCCACGGCGGCCAGGAAGCCGGCTACGTGCTCTATGTCGAGGGTGATCAGCTCCATTTCGAGTTGAACGAAGCGGGCCGGCCCAACCCGCTCGCACCGACCCCGATCGGCGAGTGCTCCGAGATCGTCGTCGACGTGCGGACTCCCGGCGAGAGGCGCTGGGACATCGCTGTGAGCATCGACGGCCGGACCGTCATTTCCGGCCAGGGCCTGGTGCAGATCTCGGAATTCCTGCCCTTCGAGGGCATCGACGTCGGCATCGACCGGCGATCCCCGGTCTCGTGGCAGCTCTACGAGCGCCGCGGCTGCTTCCCATACACCGGCCAACTCCGCGAGGTCACCTACACGCCCGGCGACTACGCCGCCGACGCGCCCGAAACGCGCCTCGACGAACTCCGCCGCATAGGCCTCGCCCTGGAGTGACCGCCAAGCGCTCGGACTCTCGGCGGCGACGGCGTCGTGTCCCCGGTCCCGCAGCCGGGCCGCGACCCGCGGGGCGTGCATCTCGTCGAAGAGGAGGCTCACCCAGACAGCAGCCTGCGCTCGTTCTTCCAGATGGCCATCTCGCGGTTGGCGATGTCGTCGTTGTGTGCGATCTCAGCGTCATCGAGTTGGATGAGCGGCTCATATCTTTCATGATTTTATAATATATACGCTGATATTTCCATGGATATCCCCCGTGAGAGTTGGGGTTTGTCACGCCTGGCAACCGTAGGTTATACTGATCGGTATGACTCACACGGTCGGGGCGAAGGGGCAGGTTGTGATCCCGAAGGAGTTGCGCGACCGGTTCGGCATCCAGCCGGGGGACGAGGTGAGCTTCTGGGGCTGCGACGATCACGTGGCGCTACGGCCGGTGCGTAACGCCGAGACGTTGCGGGGCCGGTTCCGCGGCCTCCGGTTGGTTGAGGAACTGGAGGCCGAACGAGGCGCCGACCGGCGGCGCGAGTCCCGGCGGTGAGCGTCGTCCTCGACTCCTGGGCGATCCTGCGATACCTCGAGGACAGCGAACCGGCGGCATCTGCGGTCGCCGGGCTGCTGGAGGGCGAGACGCCGATCGTCAGCTGGATCAACGTGGGCGAGGTCTTCTACGTCATCCGGCGCCACACCGGAGAGAGTGTGGCGTGGGCGACAGTCCGTGACCTTCAGGATGTCATGATCGCCGAAGTGCCGACGGCGGGAAGGGTTCTCGAAGCCGCCCGCATCCAGGCCGATCACCCGATGGCCTACGCGGACGCCTTCGCCGCCGCCACCGCCTGCGCCCACGACGCCACGCTGTGGACCGGCGATCCCGAGTTGCTGGTGAACGGGGCCGGTTGGGTCTGGCGGGATCTGCGTGCCTGAGACCGACCGGACCACGCTCGGGAGAGAACAGCGGAGCGCTCCATCGCCACGGTGATCAGAACCAGTCGATGCGCTCGTCCATGAAGCCGCCGAAGCGTTCCTCGAAGCGGTCGACGAACTCCTGCATGTGCTCGCGCATCAGGGCCTCGGCCCGGTCGCCGTCGACATGCATCGACGGTGGTCGCGCAACGGCGGCCAGGGGTGCGCGGCGCTCAGCGAGGGCCTGGATCAACGGCGGCGGCGTCGCTGGGCGTCCCGAGGCTTGTCTCCGGTGCGCCGCTAGTTTCCCCCTTCGGCAGTCGACCCAATCGGAAGGCGGGATTCTCGATGTCCGAGCAGCGGGGCGAGTCCTCGGAGGCCGGCGAGAGGCGGGACGGGGACTTCGACGCGGTCGTCATCGGCGCGGGGGCGGCCGGGCTGTACATGCTGCACCGGCTGCGCGGTCTGGGGTTTTCGGCGCGGGTGTTCGAGCAGGGCGACGGCGTGGGGGGGACGTGGTACTGGAACCGCTATCCCGGCGCCCGCTGCGACGTGGAGAGCTGGGACTACTGCTACTCGTTCTCCGAGGAACTCGAACAGGAGTGGGACTGGACCGAGCGGTTCCCCACCCAGCCGGAGCTGGAGCGCTACTTCAATCACGTCGCGGATCGCTTCGACCTGCGCCGAGACATCCAGTTCGACACCCGCGTGGAGCGGGCCCGCTTCGACGAGGGCACGAACCGCTGGATCATCGACACGTCCGACGGTGCCACGGTCACCGCCCGCTACCTGGTGTCGGCGGCCGGCTGCCTGTCGGAGGTGAACAAGCCGTCGATCCGCGGTGCCGAGACCTTCGCGGGGATCCAGCTCCACACCGCCCGCTGGCCCGCCGAGGGGGTCGACGTGGCCGGCAAGCGCGTCGGCGTGATCGGCACCGGCTCCAGCGGCGTGCAGGTGATCCCCCAGGTCGCCCAGACGGCCGAGCACGTCTACGTCTTCCAGCGCACCGCCCAGTACACCGTCCCGGCCCGCAACCGCCCGCTCGACGACGAGGCCCGCAAGGAGCTCAAGGAGAGCTTCGGCGAACGGCAGGCGTTCAAGCGCACGACCCCTGCTGGGCTGTCCCGCCCCATCGTCGCCGTCTCGGCGGTTCCCGAGATGGACGAGACCACCCGCGCCGAGATTCTCGAGGCCTCGTGGCAACGGGGAGGGCCGGGCTTCGCCATGACCTTCGACGACATCCTGACCGACCCCGAATCGAACGAGCGTGCCGCCCGGTTCGTGCGCCAGAAGGTCCGGGCCAAAGTCACCGATCCGGAGGTCGCCGAGAAGCTCGTCGACATCCACTACCCCATCGGGGCCAGGCGGCTGATCGTGGACATCGACTACTTCGAGACCTACAACCGCGCCAACGTCACGCTGGTGGACGTGAAGGCCGCGCCGATCACCGAGATCACGCCACGGGGACTGCGCACCGCAGACGCCCACTACGACCTCGACGTGCTGGTCTACGCCACCGGCTTCGACGGGATGACCGGCGCGCTGCTGTCGATGGACCTCTCCGGCGTCGGCGGGCTGGCGCTGCGGGAGAAGTGGGCCGACGGGGCCGGCACCTACATGGGCCTGGTGGCCTCCGGGTTCCCGAACCTGTTCATGATCACCGGGCCGGGCAGCCCGGCGGTGTTCAGCAACGTGATGCTGTCCATCGAGCAGCACGTGGACTGGATCGCCGACTGCCTCGCCTACATGGTCGAGGGCGGCTTCGATCGCATCGATGCCGACCCCGAGGCCGAGGATCGCTGGACCCGGCAAGTGGACGAACTGGTTGCCAACAGCCTCGTCGGCAAGACGAACTCGTGGTGGACGGGGGCGAACATCCCCGGCAAGCGCCGCGGCATCACCATGTACCTGGGGGGAACCCACAACTACCGGGCCGCGTGCGACGAGGTGGCCGCCGACGGCTACGAGGGATTCACCCTCACCCGCTCTGCCGACCTGCGCTAGCTGTCATCGCCCAGGACGTAAGACAGACCGCCCAGAAGGGTGCTGAGTAATCGAGGCCAAGCGCCGTCGGATCCGCGGGCTATGGATTCCGGCCTCCGCCGGAATGACGGATTGTGTGGCCCGCGTTATTACTCAGCAGTCTCTGAGCCCTCAGTGGGGCGTCTGCTCAGAGCGGCACCCAGCGCGACGCCCACTCCGGCTCCGAATGCGACTCCGACAACGACGTCACCAAGTGCCGCTCCGATGCTTGTACCGATCCAGACGCCGAACGCGACGGCTAGTCCGATCCGGGCTTTCGGGTTCAGGTTCGTCATTGCCTGCCCGCGCCGGCTGCCGCCGCGGTGACGTCGTCCTCGGTGACGCGGCCACCGGGGCCAGTGCCGACCACCAAGTCGAGGTCGACGCCGAGGTCAGCGGCCAGCCGCCGGGCGCGCGGCGTGACCTGACGGCGCGACCCGGCCCCGGCGGGCCCGGCAGCCGAGCTGGCAGGCACCGGATCCGGAGCAGCGGCCCGCGGTTCGCCGTCGACCGGGTGCGCCCCGCCGTCTCGCTCGTCATTCCGGCGAAGGCCGGAATCCATGGCACGTCCGCCCAGCTCCTCGACGGCGCCGGCGGGGCCGATGACGGCCAGCAACTCGTTGACGGCGACGGTGTCGCCTTCGGGCACCAGGATGCGCTGGAGCACTCCGTCGCCGGTGGCCACCAGGTCTTCGGTGACCTTCTCCGCCTCGATCTCGGCCACCACCTCGCCGGCTGCCACATGGTCGCCCTCGCGCTTGCGCCAAGCGATGATCGTGCCCTCCTGCATCCCCATGCCGAACTGGGGGAGCCGGATCTCGGTGACCGCGGTCATGAGCCTGACTCTGTAGCGGGTTCCGTCATGCCATGAGCCGGCGGGCGGCGGCTGCGATCCGATCGGCGTTCGGGTACAGGGGGCGCTCGAGGGCGGCGCTGTAGGGGATCTGGGTGTGGGGCGTCGTCACCCGGCTGATCGGCGCCTGCAGGTCCCAGAACGCCTCCTCGGCGACGATCGCGGCCACCTCCGACGCCACCGAGCCCATCTCGTGGGCGGGATCGGCGACGACGAGCCTGCCGGTCTTGGCGACCGAGGCCAGCACGGTACGGCGATCCAGGGGCACGATCGACCGGAGGTCCACCACCTCCGCCGAGATCCCCTCGCCGGTGAGTTCCTCGGCCGCCGTGAGGGCATGGGCGACCGCGCCCGCAAGGGCCACGACGGTCACGTCGCTGCCGGGCCGCTTCACGTCGGCGGTGCCGAGCGGGACGACGTGGTCGCCGTCGGGCACCTCGCCGCGCTGGCCCCACAGGCTGCCGTCCTCGAAGCTGATCACGGGGTCGTCGTCGCGGATGGCGGCCTTCAGCATCCCCTTGGCGTCGGCGGGCGTGGCCGGGGCGATGAGTTTCAGGCCGGGGATCGTCATGAGGGTGGGGTAAGGGCGGTCGGAGTGCTGGGCGGCGTTGCCGCGGTTGTAGAGCATGGGCGCCATCAGCGTGATCGGCAGCTTGGCCTGCCCGCCGTAGAGGTAGGTGGACTTGGCGATGATCGAGACGAGCTGGTCGAACGCCACGTACACGAACGGCGCGATCAGCATGTGCACCACGGGACGCATGCCCACCATGGCCGCGCCGGCGCCGGCCCCGACGAAACCGGCCTCGGAGATCGGCGTGTCGCGGATCCGCTCGTCACCGAACTTGTCGACCAGCCCGGTGGTGGAGCCCATCAGGCCCCAGGTCACGTCCTCGCCCATCACGAAGACCGTCTCGTCGCGTTCCATCTCCTCGACGAGTGCCTCGTTGAGCGCCTCAAGGTAAGTCGCGGTGTGCATGGGGGGACCCTCAGGCATCGATCGGGTTGGTGAACAGGTGCGTGAAGGCGGCCTCGGGCGGAGGGGCGGGGCTGGAGCGGGCGAAGTCCAGCGCCTCGGCCAGCTCCGACTCGACGGCGGCGTCGATGGCGTCCAATTCGTCGCCGCCGATTCCTCGCGCTCCCAACGCATCTCGGAACAGCACCAGCGGGTCGCGCTTGGTCCGCCAGTGCTCCACCTCGGCCTCTTCGCGGTAGTTCTCGATGCGCATGCCGATGGCGTGGTTGTCGAACCGGTAGGTCATCGTCTCCACCAGGCTCGGCCCCTCTCCCTGGCGAGCCCGCGCCACCGCCTCGCCGACCGCTTCATAAACGGCGAGCACGTCCTGGCCGTCCACGGTGACGCCGGGAATGTCGTAGGAGGCGGCCCGCTCCGACACGTGCTCGACCGACATGGTCTTGTGCGCCGCTGTCAACTCGCCGTAGCCGTTGTTCTCGCACACGTAGACGGCCGGGAGTGTCCAGATCGCCGCCAGGTTGAGCGACTCGTGGAACGTCCCCTGATTGGAGGCGCCGTCGCCGAAGAAGCACAGGGTGACGCGATCGTTGCCCTGCATCTTCGAGGCCAGCGCCGCACCCGCCGCCACGGGCAGACCCGAGCCCACGATCGATGTCTCCCCGAGGCTGCCCAGGGAGAAGTCCGATAGGTGCATCGACCCGCCCTTGCCCTGGTTGACCCCGGTCTCCTTGCCCATCAATTCGGCGAGGAGGCGGTCGAGCGCGGCCCCCTTGCCGATGGGATGGCCGTGCGAGCGGTGGGTCCCCACCATGTAGTCGTCGTCGCGGAGCGCCATGGTTGACCCGACGATCGAAGCCTCCTGGCCGGTGGACGTGTGGAACGCGCCATACAGCTCGCCGGAGAGCAGGAGTTCCTTGGTCGTGCCCTCGAACTGCCGGATGCGCGACATGCGCCGGTACATCTCTCGCAGATCGTCGCTTGAGACTGTCATGGCATGCTCCTCGACTCGCTCAGTCCAGCACAGCCGGCATCTGGCGAGACTGGCACCGTAGCGTCCCGTCGGGTGCGATGATTGCGTTCATGGGACGTCTGGACGGGAAGGTTGCGATCATCACCGGCGCGGGCTCGGGGCTCGGTCGGGCGGCGGCGAGGAAGTTCGCGGCCGAGGGCGCCGCGGTGGCGTGTGTGGATCTTGATCGCGACGGAGCCGAGGAGACCGTCTCGGCGATGGGGGAGCGGGGCTTGGCGATCGTGGCCGACGTGACCGCTGAGGCCGACACCGAGCGGATGGTCGCCGAGACGACCGATCGGTTCGGTCCGCCGACGGTTCTCTACGCCAACGCCGGCATCGGCGGTCGGGGCGCGGCCGGCGAAGTCGACCTCGAGCTGTGGCAGGCGGTCCTCGCCGTCAATCTCACCGGGGTCTGGCTCTCGGCCAAGGCCTGCCTGCCGGCCATGATCGACGCCGGTGGGGGCTCGATCATCAACCAGGGCAGCATCACCGCGCTGATCGGGTTCCCGAACTCGGCCGCCTATACCGCCTCCAAGGGCGGGGTCGTCGCCCTCACCCGGCAGATGGCGGTGGACTACGCCCCCCACAACGTCCGGGTGAACGCCATCTGCCCCGGGGTGATCGAGACACCACTGCTGCGAAGCGCCTGGGCCCAGGCTCAGGGTGTGCCGGAGCCCGAGGTGGACGAGCTGCTGGCGGAGCACTGGCACCCGCAGATCCCGATGGGGCGCCTCGGCGCGGCCGAAGACATCGCCGCCATGGCCCTCTACCTGGCGTCCGACGAGTCCGCATGGACCACCGGCTCGATCCTCACAGTCGACGGCGGCCAGACCTCGATGTAGATACTGGGTCCGGCGCCATCGTCGAGGTGCTGCCGGAGCAGGTGGCGCGCCGCGGCATGCAGGCGATGTGTGGCGTGGCGCCTTCGATCTACCAGTTCTTGCCGTGGCTCAGGTGCTCGGGGCGGGTTCCGGCGACGCCGGCTTCAGCATCATCATCCCGACGCGTTTGACCCGCACGACCACCTCGCCACGCTGGTTGTAGCCGAGCTGCTCGAACCAGACGATCCCGGCGTCGTCGCGGCTCTTCGACAGCCGCTTGTCGACGATGGTGGTCTCGGCCCGCAGGGTGTCGCCGTGGAACACCGGCGCAGGGAACTCGATCTTGTCGTAGCCGAGGTTCCCCATCGTGGTCCCCAACGTCGTCTCGGGGACGGTCATGCCGGCGACGAGGGCCAGGGTGAACAGGCTGTTCACGACCCGCTGGCCGTGCACCGTGGTCCTGGCGAACTCCTCGTCGAGGTGAAGCGGTTGCACGTTCATGGTGAGCGAGGTGAACAGGATGTTGTCCATCTCGGTCACCGTCCGGGTGAGGCCGTGACGGATCACCATCCCCACCTCTAGTTCCTCGTAGTACTTGCCCTGCATGTTCTTCCTCGCTCCGTCGTCATGATATGCGGGTGATCCACCACGGGGCTTGGGTGTTGCTCCGAGTCGCGTGGTGGCTAGCGTGCCGGCGGTGCAGCAACACTTCGGCCCCGAGCTGTTCGAGTTCCTGCTGGAGTTGCGGGCCGACAACGATCGTGACTGGTTCGCCCGGGGGTCCGGAGGATTTGGCGCTGAAGCGGGTATCCTGTCGTCACCGGCCGGAGTCTTCGGTCGTTGGGCGCACAGTTCGCTTTCCCTGATTGATTCTGTGTGAGCCACCCAACCGCAGTGCCGCAACATCATCGAGTTCAGGCATTCGCGGCAACCAGACGGCCCGCGTGGCGCGGGCAAGGAGCATCATGTCCACCACTTTCGCCCAGTTGGGCGTACCCGAATCCATCTGTCGCGCCCTTGAGCGCGACGGGATTCACGAACCATTCGAGATCCAGACGGCCACCATGGCCGACGCTTTCGCCGGCCGCGACATCTGCGGTCGGGCACCCACCGGATCGGGCAAGACGCTCGCCTTCGGTATCCCCCTCGTCGTCAATGCGACCGACGCCAGGTCCAAGCGGCCAACCGCACTCGTCCTGTCACCCACCCGCGAACTCGCCGAACAGATCGCGACCGACCTGCGCACCGTCGCCGGCGACGTTCGGGTCGGCGTCGTCTACGGAGGGGTCGGCTACGGCCCGCAGTTGAAGCGCCTGCGCGACGGCGTCGAGATCCTCGTGGCCTGCCCCGGCCGGCTCGAAGACCTCATCGAACAGGGCGCCGTGAGCCTGCACGACGTTGACCAGGCGGTCATCGACGAGGCGGACCGCCTGTCCGACATGGGATTCCTCCCCGCCGTCCGGCGCATCCTGGACCAGACGGCGCGAGACCGCCAGACCTTCCTCTTCTCCGCCACCCTCGACGGTGACGTGAGGATGCTCACTCGCGACTACCAGTACGAGCCGGTCACCCACACCGTCGACGCTGAGACGCCCGACGTCATCGCCGCCAACCATCGGTTCTGGCAGGTCAACCGGGCCGAGCGGGTCTCTGCTTGCGTGAAGGTGATCAACGCGGTGGGGCAGACGATCGTGTTCTGCCGGACCCGGCACGGCTCGGACCGTTTGACCCGCCAACTCTCCCAGCACGGCATCCGCGCCGCGGCGATTCACGGCGGTCACGCGCAGCCCCGGCGGACGCGCTCACTCCGGCAGTTCATCGACGGCAACGTGCAGGCGCTCGTCGCCACCGACGTGGCCGCGCGGGGAATCCACGTGGACGATGTGGCGTCGGTTGTTCACTACGACCCGCCGGAGGACCACAAGACCTACCTCCACCGCTCGGGTCGCACGGCCCGTGCCGGCCGGGGCGGCCTCGTCGTGTCGCTGCTCCAGCCGGAGCAGATGGGTGACGCAAGGCGGATGCAGCGCCGGCTCGGTCTACAGGAGCCCATCACGTTGCCGGATGCGAGTGACTTGCCGACCGGGTCTGACGCGGCCCCTGACCGCCTCACCGACCTGCAGATTCACAACGGCCGGGAGTCGAGCGAACACGCGGCTCGGAACGGTCAGCCGGCTCGCAACGGCCGGGAGTCGAACGGTCACGCGGCCCGGAACGGCCAAGGCGCTCGCGGTGGTCAGCCGGCTCGCAACGGTCGGGGGTCGAACGGAGCGCCGAGAGGCGGGTCCCGCCGGCGCAACCGGGGCAATCGGGGACGAGCCCGGGCGGGCGGCGCCGGCCGCTAGCCGGATCGCACCAGGGCCGATGCGCTCTGCGTCGGCCGGTGCCCGAGCCGGCGGTGCCGGCCGCTAGCCGGATCTCAGCCGGGGGTCGCGGTGTCGAGCCGGCGGATGAGGGCGACTGGAGCGCGGCGGCGGTAGCTGTCCTGGAGCCACTCGGCGAGATCGTTGAGTTCGACGTCGCCAAGCCGGACGAGAATGGCGCCGTAACCCTCGTAGTGCGGCGTGGAGAACAGCACAGACGGGTGGTTCTCCAGCAGGGCCTCCTTGGCCTCGGGCTCGCAGAACACCACAAGGACCTCGGTGTCTCGGATGCCGTCGCGGTTGTACTCACGCTCGCTCCACATCCGGCAGAACCCCTTGCCGCGCACCTTCAGCGCGGCGGTGCCGTAGAAGGTCCCCTCGGTCACCTCGGGCAACCGCATACCCAGCCGGCGAACGTCCTCGAACGTGGCCATGTTGGGGTCTCCGTCTAGTACGGCGTCTCGCCGGCGTCGACGTTGATTGCCTGACCGCGGATGATGACGGCGTCGGGCGACAGAAGGAAGGCCACGACGCGGCCCACCTCGATGGGTGTGGCCTTGCGGCCGAGTTGGGGAAGGGTCATGCCCGCCAGCAGATCCTCGGGGTCTCCGCCCTGATGGTCGGCCAGCCAGTGGGCCACGCGGTTGAGCATCGGTGTGTCGACCGCGCCGGGGCAGACGGCGTTGACGTTGATGCCGAGGGGTGCCCATTCGGTTGCCAGCGATCGGGTGAGGTTGATGACCGCGGCCTTGGAGGCGTTGTAGCCCGCCATGTTGGGAAAGCCGACCTTGCCGCAGTTGGACGCCACGTTCACGATCGCGGCCTGATCCGAGGCGCTGAGGTGCTCCAAGGCAGTCCGGCACACCCGGAACGCTCCGGTCACGTTGATGTCGAGCTCACGCGCCCAGGCCTCGCTGGTGGCATGACGGGCCTCGTTCATCTCGATCACGCCGGCGTTGTTGACCACGCCGTCGAGGCGACCGAAATGCGCAACCGATGCCACCACGGCTTCCTGAACGCTGCTGTCGGAGCCCACGTCGCAGCGAACCGCCACCGTGCACCGGCCGTTCGGGTCGATGCGGCGGGCGGTCATCCGGGTTGCTTCGAGGTCCAAATCGGCGAGCGCAACCGATCCGCCGGCTTCGACGATTGCCTCGGCGATCCCCGCGCCGACGCCCCCGGCGGCGCCGGTCACCAGGTAGACGCGGTCGCCGAGACTCATCGGCTCACCAGGTGGTGTTCGTCAGGACGCCGCCGTCCACCAGCAGGTCGGTGCCCGTGATCCAGCGCGACAGGTCCGAGCAGAGGAACACGCAGGCGTCGCCCACGTCCTCGGGGGTGCCGAGGCGTTCCAGCGGGGCGGCGGCCAGGTAGCGGTGGACGCCCTCCGGCCAGTCGTCCACCAGGCCGGGACGGTCGATGAGTCCCGGGGAGACGGTATTGACGCGGATGCCGTCGGGCCCGTACATGAGCGCCGCGGCCCGGGCATGCATTACCAGCGCCGCTTTGGAGGTTGCGTAGTGGCCGTGCATGACCGTCGGATGTCGGGCCTCGATGGAGGCGATGTGGACGATCGAGCCACCGCCGGGGTCGCTGTTGGCGCGCATCGCCGCCGCGGCCAGTTGGGTCAGCCGGTGCGTGGCGGTGACGTTGATGTCCATCATCTCGGTGAACTGCTCATCGGTGAGCGTGTCGAACCGTGCGATCGGCTGGGCACCGGCGTTGTTCACGAGACCGTCGAGGCGGCCGTTCAGTCCCAGCGTCTCCTCGATCACGCTGGGTGGGCCGTCGCGTGTCGTTAGATCGGCGCGCACGGTGGCGACCGGTGTGCCGTCGGAATAGCGCAGGTGATCGGTGGGGGAGTTGCGGGTGTGCGCCACCACGGTGGCTCCGGTGGCCACGAACCGGCGAACGATCCCGCTGCCGATACCGCTGCCGACGATCCCGCCGACACTCCCGTTCCCGCTCCCGCTGCCGCGCCCGGCGCCGGTGACCAGCACCACCCGGCCGGTCAGATCGAGCATGCCGGTGGGAGAAGCACTGTCAGCCACGATGGCTGTCTACCGTAGGGGAGGGCGGGATGCACAGTGAGCCAGTGAGGTGTGCGTGACGGATCTGGGTGAGCGGACTCTCGATTGGGCCGGCGGTCGTCTGCGGATCGTCGATCAGACCCGCCTGCCCGACACCCACGAGGTTCTGGAGATCGACAACGTCTCGGGCCTCGTGGATGCAATCAGGCGCTTGGCGGTGCGGGGCGCGCCGGCGATCGGCGTGGCGGGCGGTTTCGGGGTCGTGCTCGCCGCTCAGGAACACGGGGCCGGGACCGAGCAGTTCGCTGCGGCCGTGGAATCCGTCCGGAGCGCACGCCCGACGGCCGTGAACCTGGCTCGGATGGTGGATCGGGTTGCGGCGCGGGCCACCGAGGGCCCGGAGGCCCTGCTGGAGGAAGCCCTGGCCGTCCGGGACGAGGAGGTTGCCGCCTCGCATGCGATGGGAAGTCGCGGCGCCGCCCTCGTCGAGCAACTCGTGGCGGAGAAGGCGTCCCGCTCGGCAGCGGCGGCCGGGGGACCTGGTCCCGACGACCGACCTGGCGAGGCACTCGTCGCGGAGGTGCACGGGATCACGGCATTGACCATCTGCAACACGGGCGGGCTGGCGGCCGTCGAGCGCGGCACGGCACTCGGCGTGATCCGCACGGTCCACGAACAGGGCCGCCTGGCCCTGGCGATCGCCGTCGAGACCCGCCCGCTGCTGCAGGGCTCCCGGCTGACGGCCTGGGAACTGGAGCGCATGGGCGCTCCCTACCGGCTCGTGGTCGACTCCGCCGGCCCGGCGCTGCTGTCCCGGGGCATGGTCGACATCGTCCTTGCCGGAGCCGACCGCATCGCCGCCAACGGTGACGTCGCCAACAAGATCGGCACCTTCTCGCTGGCGGTGGCGGCGCGCTACGCCAAGGTGCCGTTCGTGGTGGTGGCGCCGGAGTCGACCGTGGATATGGAGACCCCGTCGGGCGATGCCATCCGGATCGAAGACCGTGGAGCCGACGAGGTCGTGA
>LXNJ01000179.1_pt1 | contig 46434 bp, 29 predicted proteins | sample 809081 | NCBI WGS metagenome assembly LXNJ01 (sample SAMN04870510, study PRJNA318959) | sponge metagenome | biome: sponge; feature: marine sponge reef; material: water | host: Petrosia ficiformis | place: Greece: Milos, Mediterranean Sea | collected 2013-05-29 | depth 5-7 m | reverse complement strand
CGGTTCGTCTGCACCGCGACCGTGATGCCCGATTCGGCGTAGTGCCGGACGTGGGTGCGGTAGCCGGGCCACATGCCGCCGTGGCCGAACGACGCCCCGCCGTCATGCACGAAGAGCCCGAACCCGTAGTGCCACTCCGGTGTTGCCGGATCGCGCCAGCCGCCGGCCAGCATTTCGGCGAGCGAAGCCGGCCGCACGATCCGCCCCTCCGCGAGCGCCCCGTAGAACCGAACCAGCATCGTGGGATTCGTGGTGAGTCCGCCGCCGGTCCACTCGGAGGAGGGATCGAACTTCATGGTGCCGTCCTCCCTCAGGTTGCGGGCGCCCATCGTGTAGCCGGGCGTGATGTGCGGCAGCACCGACCGGTCCTGAAGCCCGATCTCGTCGAGACCGTGGGGTTCGAGGATGCGCTCGCGCAGCAGGTCGTAGTACGCGCGTCCCGTTGCGGCCTCGATCACCTTTCCCAGCACCAGATAACCGGCGTCGGTATACGCGTAGCCGCGGCCCACCGGGTAGAGCTGTTTCCGGCCGATGAAGCCGATCAGTTCCTCGGGTTCGAAGCGGCCGCCGCGGCGGATCGCCCGCCAGACCATCCGGATGCGGAACCGCATCGTCCCCGGGTAGTCGCCGAGCCGGGCGGAGTGCGAAAGCAGGTGGCGGACGCGGATGTCCTCCGCGTTCGGCAGCCGCCGGTACCAGTCCCGGTCGCCGAGCCACTTCGACGCCGGGTCGTCGAGCGACAGCACGCCGTCCTCGACCAGCAGCATCGTCAGGGCCGCCACGAACGTCTTGCCGGTGCTGCCCCCGGGCATGCGCACGCTGTCGTCGAGCGGGATGTCCGCCTCCCGGTCCGCGAGCCCCACCGCGGCGCGCACGACCCGCCCGTCCGGGTAACGCACCGCCGCCCGCAGCCCGGGCATCTTCAACTCGGCCCGGGTCTCCTCGAGGATCGCTCGGAGCGCTGCCTCGTCCTCCGCCGACGCGACCGGTGGGGCCGCGGCCAGGAGCGCCGCCACGACGATCCAGGACAAACGGCCCGGAAGGCGGAGGCGTCTCGTCATCACCAGGGACAACGAACCGGCGGGCGGTTCGTTCCGCCGCCGGCGGGCTACTTCGCGGCGGTCCGCCTCCGGCGTCGGCGGGCGACCACCAGCGGCCGGGCGATCTCGTTGAACGCCAGCAGCAGCGCGTCGAACTGCATCCGCTTGTTCCCGTAGGAGCGGTACATGTCGCGGTCGGCCTGCTCGACGAGGAGCAGCGCCTCGGCGAAGGCGCTGCCCGGCGCGAGTTTCGCAAGCTTCCCCAGCCGTTCGGGATCGCCGGAGAGCGCCGTTCCCCCCGACCCCGTCGCCGCGAGATCCCGGAGCGTGGCGCGGAGCAGCACCAGCACGGTCTGCAACTCGTCGAGCTGGGCCGACTTCCGGCCGCGGGGGCCACCCCTCGTGAAGCGCTCGGTCAGCTTCGTCCGGGCCGGCGGAGGGATCCCCCGACCCACCACCGCCGCGATCCGTTCGGCCTCCTCCGCCAGCGGCAGCAGCCGGTCGCGCGGCAGCGCAAGCGCCCGCTGGAAATCTCCGCGCGCGGCCGCCGCGGCCACCGCTGCCTCTTCCGGCGCGTAGTCGTGCTCGTCCCGCAGGCGGGCGGCCACCTCCGGCGTGGTCGGCGCGGCGAAGCGCCAGCGCTGGCAGCGGGAGACGATGGTGGGCAGGAGCGCGGCCTCGGACCGGGCGCAGAGGATGAGCCCGAGCCAGGGATGCGGCTCCTCGAGCGTCTTGAGAAGCGCGTTCGCCGCCGGCGGGTTCATGGTGTCCGCGGCCTCGATCACCAGCACCCGGCGCCGTCCCTCGAAGGGATGGGTGCGGGTGCCGGCGATCGCCTGGCGGACCTCGTCCACCCGGATCGGCTTGCCGCTCTCGGGGCGGAGCACATGGACATCGGGATACGGGTTGACACCGCGGGCATCCGCCTCGGCGCCGCCCTGGGCGGCTCGGTCGGTGTGCAGGATGCGCTCGTGCAGCGCGCGCGTCGCCTCCGACTCGGGATCCTGATCGGAGCTGTTCACGACGGCGGAGAGGGCGATGGCCGCTTCCACCGTCGGCGCTCCGGACGGCCCGGTGAGCAGCAGGCTCTGGGGCAGCCGGCCGCTCGCCGCCATGGCGGCAAGCCGCGGGAACGGCGGGCCGATGGGAAACGAAGACACCGTCAGCCGAGTCGGGCCGAAACGGCGGCCCAGGCCGCCCGGAACACCTCGTCGGGCGTTCCGTCAGCCGGGATGACCACCACCCGTCCGGGCTCCTCACGCGCGATCCGGAGGAAGCCCTCCCGGACCCGGTCGTGGAACCGGTCCGCCTCCTGTTCGATCCGGTCGGTCCCCCTGAGGCGCGAAAAACCGGTGGCGACCGGGAGATCCAGCACCAGCGTCAGGTGCGGACGGAGGCCTCCGGTGGCCGCCTGGTCCATCGCCAGGATCCGTTCGAGTGGCAGTCCCCTGCCGCCGCCCTGATACGCGATCGTCGAATCGGTGAAGCGGTCGGTGATCACCACCTCCCCCCGCACGAGCGCCGGGCGGATCACTTCGGCGATGTTCTGGGCCCGCGCCGCGAAGAAGAGGGCGAGTTCGGTTTCCGGGGCGAGCGGTCCCTCGGTATGCAGCAGCAGGCGCCGGATGATCTTGCCCGCGGCGGTGCCGCCCGGTTCGTGAGTCAGCGTGACCCGGCGCCCCTCACGGCGCAGCCGGGCGGCGAGACGCTGGGACAGCGTGGACTTGCCGCCGCCCTCGACTCCCTCGACGCTCAGGAAGAGCGCCGAAGCCGGAAGTCCGGGTCCCTCGCTCCCGGACAACTTCGAAGGCGTGGCGGGAGTGCCGCTACCGGCCAGTCCTGCGGGCCCGTCCTACCGGAATGTCGGGTTGAAGATCGGGACGTTCGAGCCGCACATCCGTTCGCGCGCCGAGCGTTCCCAGACCTCGCGCGGGACCGACGGCCCCTCGGCCTCGCAGTTCGCTTCGAACGCCGCCGCCAGGTTGCCGGCGACCATGTCGGGCGACATCCGCTCGATGTGCCGCCGCTCGAGCATGTGGACCAACTGGCCGTCCTTGAAGAGCGCGATGGCTGGCGACGACGGGGGCACGTCGGTCATGTAGCCGCGGGCGCGGTCGGTGGCGTCGCGGTCCACCCCGGCGAAGACCGTTCCCAGGTGGTCCGGGATCTTGCTGTGCTGGAGCGCCATGGTGACGCCCGGGCGGGCGGAGCCGGCTGCGCAGCCGCAGACCGAGTTGACCACCACGAGGGCGGTTCCGGATTTCTCCAGCATCGCGTCCACGTCTTCGGGGTGATGGAGCGGGGTCACCTTGCAGTCGGAGAGTTCCTCCCACATGGGTCGGACGGCGTCGGGGTCGTAGAGCGGGGGAAGGGGCATGTGGAATCTCCTCGGAGCGGGTGCGACCCGGAAGAATACCGTTCGCTCAGTTGCCGGCGGAGGCCGCCTCGCCGAGCGAGAACGCCACCAGCTTGTTGCCGGTGCCGCGCCCCACCGCGACCACCACGAACTGGGTCCCCTCCGGGGATTCGTAGGTCATCGGGTTCGCGTAGGAACTCGCGCCGAGCGGATGGGCCCAGAGTTCCTCCCCGGTGGTCTTGTCGATGGCGAAGAGGTGGTCGGCGCCCCCGGTGAAGAAGACGAGCCCGCCGGCGGTGACCATGGGCCCCGGCGCGCCCACGATGCCGAGCCGCTCGTCGCCGAGGTCCACGCCCTCGAGGGCCCGGTGGCCCCGCACGAGTGAGTTGTTGCCCGCCGGCACCTGGAAGACGTGCTCCCCGGTGTTCAGGTCGATCGCGGTCAGCGTGCCGTAGGGCGGCTTGTTGATCGGCAGCCCGTTCGGGAGGTTCAGCGTCCGGCGGTCCCGGTCGAGCCAGTAGCGGCCTTCGGTCTGGTCCGGATTGGCCTCGGTGATAGCGAGCAGCGAGGGGAATTCGTTGGCCTTGATGTAGATGACCCCCGTCTCCGGGTCGGCCGCCGCGCCGCCCCAGTTCGCGCCGCCGAGGATGCCCGGGTTCGCGATCGTGCCGCCGAGCGACGGTGGGGTGAAGAGCCCTTCCATCCGGTACTTGCGGACGATCTCGAGTGCCTCCTCCCGCAGTTCGGGGGTGAAGTCGATCACGTCGTCCTCGGTGAAACTCTGCTTCGCGAAGGGTGCGGGCTTCGTGGGGAAGGGCTGGCTTTCCGCCGCCCGCTCGCCGGGAACGTCGCTCGGCGGGACGGGACGGTCCTCGATGGGCCAGACCGCCTCGCCGGTCACCCGGTCGAAGACGTAGACGAAGCCGGTCTTCGCGGGAGCGGCGACGGCGTCGATCTCCCGGCCGTCCACGTTGATGGTCAGGAGGGTGGGCGCGGCCGGCAGGTCGTAGTCCCAGAGGCCGTGCTTCACGGTCTGGAAGTGCCAGACCCGCTCGCCGGTCCGGGCGTCGAGACAGACGATGGCCTCCGCGAAGAGGTTGTCGCCGAGCCGTGCGCCCCCGTAGTAGTCGTTGCTCGGCGTCCCCACCGGGAGATAGACGAGCCCCCGTTCGGCGTCGAGGGACATCGGCGCCCAGACGTTCGTGTGGCCCACCCGGTCCCAGGCGCCGTCTTCCCAGGTGTCGTTCCCGAACTCGCCGGGTTGCGGGATCAGGTTGAAGGACCACACCAGCTCACCGGTCCTGGTGCTGAACGCCTGCACGTTTCCCGGCGGGTCGCGCTCGTAGACGAAGCGGTCCCAGACGCCGTTCCCCATGATGACGAGGTCCTCGTAGACGACCGGAGGCGAGGTCTGGGTGTAGTGGAGGCGGTTGATGGGCCAGACAAGCTGGGCGGTGAGGTCGATCTCGCCGCCGTCGCCGAACGAAGGGTCGGGCTCGCCGGTGACGGTGTCGATGGAGATGAGCCGCCAGCGGCTGTTCAGGAAGACCCGCCGGTCACCGTTCTCGTTCTCCCACAGCGCGACCCCCCGGTGGACGAAGCCGGTGCCGTTCGGGACCTGCCCCCACTCGGTGATCCGGGGGTCGTAGGTCCACAGGACCTCGCCGGTGTCGGGGTTCAGGGCGACCACCTTGTTGTAGGAGGTGCTCACGTACATCACGCCGTCGTAGACCAGCGGGGTGTTCTCGAAGCTGCCGGGGCGGACCGGGTTGTCGGGCACGGGGAGCCGCGGTCCGCGGAGCGGACCCTCGCCGGTGTCCCACTCCCAGGCGAGCTTCAGGCCGGCCACGTTCTCCCGGTTGATCCTGGTCAGCGGGGAATAGTGCATCGACCCGGGATCGCCTCCCCAGGACGGCCATTCGACGCGCCCTTCGGGGTTGTCTTTCGGCTGGGCGGACGCTTCGGCCGCGAACGCGGCGAAGAGGACGAGGACGGCGAGTCGGATCATGGCGGGGATTATCGGGGAGTTGGGGTCGGAGCGCCGGCCTCCGGCACGGCAGCACGGCTTGGAACGCCGGCTTCAGCCGGCACCCGCGGCCGCAGGCCGCGGAACAGGACCACCCCTCCCCGCCTCAGCGGCCGAAGCGACGTGGACCGCCGGCATTCAGGCCGGTTCAACCGGTTTTCGCTTCGAAGCCCCATGGCTCTCTGAGGCTGCTCCTGAGCAGTTTGCTGTCCCGTCGCTCTGGGGACAGGCGTTTCCTGCTGAGGCGACAGCCCTCGACCTGGTTGCGGATGCCATCCAGGAATCCCAGTCCAGCAGTCCGTCCGGGGAACGTTTCGACGCCTCGGTGCTCGCGGCCGTCGTGGAAATGACCAAGGTACCGGGCAATCCCGAGGTTCGCTGCGAACTGATCCCACACGGATTCGCGAATGCCAGTTTCGCTCTTGATCGCGCCGCCCGAGAGCGGATCCAGGGTTTGCTGGATGCCATCCCCTCTCCACAAACGTCCCTCGTTACCGGCCGGCTGGACGCGATCAAGCACGAGGGAGGCCGGTTTCAGATCGTTCTGGACCAGGGAGCCCGCCTGCCGGGAAGGTTGGACTCCGACGCCCTGGACAAAGAAGTGCTTCGCCCACTCTGGGGAAGAGAGGCCACGGTCATGGGGACGGTCCGGTTCAGACCCAACGGGCGCCCACAGTTCATCGAGGCTCGCCGGATCACGGCTCACGATGCTGGAGACGAGGTCTTTGCCGAACTACCGGATGCGGAACCCGTTCCGTCCCGGACACTGTTTCCCCGCCCCAGTTCATCCGAGGAATACGCGAGGCCCCGTGATCTTGCCGGCGCGTGGCCCGGCGATGAGACGGTAGAAGAGCTACTGGTCCAACTCGACTGAGCCGCGAATGACGAAGCGTGTCCTGTTGGACGCAGGCATGCTGGTCGGCCTGATGCGTGTGGAGCCTTGGGCAGAGCGGCTTGGCATTCCAATAGTGGCCACTTTCGCGCAGACGAGGCAGAATCGCCATTTGACGCCAAAGATAGTGTTATCTTGAAATCGGGACGGCACCGACGTGGGTACCGGTCGTTCCGGCACCGCGGCCCGCTACCGACGATCAGCAGGCGAAAAGGAACACGCTGAAGCGCTCCGCCAAGTCGCACCAGACGTGGAGCGGTGTCCAATTCGGCACCGTGAGCGCTCTCACATTGTTCGGGATGTTGCGGGCGAACGCGGTGAGCCCGCCGAGAGACGGACAGCGTGCCCGATCGTTTCCGCCCTCACCTCACCCGCGGTGATGCCGCGGGCTCAGAGGGCGAAGCTCATCACGTAGAGGCCCACGCCGGTCGCGCAGGTGAACCACAGGCCCGCGAGGGTGAGGCGGCCCCAGCGTTGGTGCCGCGGACCGAAGGAGCCCGGCAAGACGCCGGGGAACCGGCGCCAGGACAGCACGGCCAGGAAGCACCAGGCGACGAACGTGGGGATCGCGACCACGAGATGAACGGCGAAGAGGCCGGCCAGCGTCGCCGTGCCGTGGAAGGCGCTCAAGGCGAACGCGTCCATGGCGTCCCCGAATCGGATGCTGCCCTCGAGCAGCAGCACCGCCACGATCGCGCCGAGCAATACTCCCAACTGGAGTCTGCGGTGGGCGCGGTAGCGGTGTTGGGCCGCCAGCCGCAGCGCAAAGGCCATCAGAAACGGCGCGGCCAGGAAGAACACCACCGCCACGTCCACGAAGGCGTCCGCCCGCGTCCCGAGAAAGCCTGTCGCCAGCATGGGTTGGGAACCTCACTACGAGCGGTGGACCTCCGGAAATGGATTGCCCGTCGTCCGTGGTGCCGAGAGCACGAGCATACCGGCGAACATCGCCGACCCGCGGGGCGGCCGTACCCGGTGCGGAGTCCGTCGCCGACGCTCTTCTCATCCTCCGAACAGGAAGACGCTGAACCGCTCGTCCGGGTCGCACCAGACGTGGAGCGGGGTCCAGGCGGGCGCGGCCAGGGACAAGACCTCGTCCACGTCGTACTTGTAGGAGTTCTCGGTGTGAATCCGGTCGCCCGCCTGAAAGCGCAGGGTCTCGCCTGCCACCCGGACCGTCTGGTCGTCGGCGCTTTCGAGCCAGAGTTCGATGCGGCCGCGCCGCTCGACGTAGAAGGCGCGGGCGATCCACGCCTCCGGGTCGAAGTCGCCGTCCGCCAGCCGGTTCACGTTGTTCAGGATGTTCCGGTTGAAGGCGGCGTTGAGTCCGCCCGGGTCGTTGTAGGCGCGGTCGAGCGTCGCCTTGTCCTTCTTCCGGTCCACCCCGAGCAGGAGGCGGGATCCGGGCCCGGCGGCCCGCTGGAGCCGCGCGAGGAACGCCGACGCCTCCTCGGGCTCGAAGTTCCCGAGCGAGGAGCCCGCGTAGACAGGGGGCATTTCCCCAGCGACGAGGCGGCGACGAAGTTGATCTACCTGGCGCTGCGGAACATCACTGCGAAGTGGAAAAAACCACCCAAGGAATGGCATGCTGCCAAGGCGCAGTTCGCGATCCAGTTCGGAGACCGATTCGCGCTGAACAACGGCTCAGCACACAAAATTCTGCACGGGCCCCCGCGCCTCCGCGGCGCGAGCGCGTCGAGCAGGCCCCGGTCTCGCTGGGCGCGCCACCGGCTGAGCGTCGAGGAATACAGCCCCTCACACCGCAGGTAGGTACCGATCTGCGCGGGCTCCCGCAGTTGGTCCGTCTCCTCCAGGATGCGGCGCTTGTATGCGGCACTGAACCGCCGCCGCCCCGGCTGGGGCACGGCCTCGGGGTCCGGGAGCGCAGCGATCGAGTCGGCTGCCCCTTCGCTCGTCCTCCGCTCCGGGGCCGCCGACTCGACGCCGACCCCTTGTGGATTCGTACTCATCACCAGTTCTTGGCCTCCCCGCCCTCCCTAATCTCTGATGGGGCAATGGTCTCAGCTACATTGACACAGCGGGGAAGGGCAACTAACCGCGTACACTTCCTCGTCTTTTGGCGCTTCCCCAAGGAGGAACACATGCACAGGCTTACTCTTTCCCTTGCGGCCCTATCGGTCGGCACCCTCATCGCGGGTCCTGCCGCCGCCCTATCTCCACCGAACTTCCGGGCTTCCGTTGATTCCTGGGTGGAGGGAGTCCCGCCGCTGCAGGCCACCACCTTTACCTGTCAGGGCGGAGCGCCGTATCAGAACGGATCACTCGCCGCCAGTGAGTACTCGAAGGGAACCGGTTGGATGTGGGGCGGCATCCTGCTGCCCCTGATCGGCCTGATCGCACTCGGCGCTGGCCCCAGCCAGCCCCCACCGGGAATGCTGAGCACGATCGCGGAGGCTGACCGGCAGTGCTTCATCATCGGCTATCAGGATCAGTCCCGATCCAACAAGAAAAGGTCGGGGCTCATCGGGGGAGGTATAGGACTCGCCCTCAACATCGCCCTCATTTCTGCGGTCGGGTCCGACTAACACTAACTAGCATCCCTCGACCCACTCGCCGAAGCGGTGCTCGACGCCCGGAAATTCCACCCTGGAGCAACTCTGGCCGACCAGTACGATCCCGACGGAATGGACGATGATCTCCGCCGCGCGCACCGAAGGCTCGACCGCGCCGTGGACCGCCTCTACCGGCCCCGCAAGTTCACGTGCGACCAAGAGCGCGTTGAACACCTCTTCACTCTTTACGAAAGCATGCGCACACCGCTCGCGGTGTTGGCGGCGAAGAAGAAGCGGAGACGCCGCGGGAGGGCACGTGCAGCGAGTCCGTAACCGCCGCGCCGGGCGGCCTGTCTCAGCCTCCCGTCCGACCCCCGATGCCGACCGCGCGCCACGGTACAGTTCCGCCGTCCTCAGCGTGCTCGTCTTCCCCGGTCGCCGTCCGCCCCTACCAACCGGCGAGGTGGGACGACTGCCCCTGATCGGGCGCTCCCCGCGACCCGACTTCCCGTTTGGGCCGGTCAGGTCAACAGTTCCCGCAAGGCAAGAGCGATGAAGTTTCGGTTTCGGGCCATCGGGCCCATCCAGGAAGCGGACATGGAACTCGGCGACCTGACCGTCATCGCCGGTCGGAACAACACCGGGAAGACCTATTTGGCGTACTCGCTCTACGGGTTCCTGTCGAGTTGGATGGGTTGGCCCGACCTGCCGCGATTCTTTATGGAGCCCACGGAGTACCACCCTCCGATGCGGCAGGGGACGGGCTTCCTCTCTCTGAAGGCGATGAGGCAGGCAGTCAGAGATCGCGGAGAGACCCGCGGTGTTGTGGACCGAGAGACCCTGGCCCACGAGCGCTCCGCTCTGATCGAGGCTATCGGCGCCAGCTTCTCTCGACTTCGGCTGGCGTCCGTGTTCAGTTCCCCGCAGGATCAATTCACCGATGCATCGTGTCAGGTCGTAATCGACACACCCTTTCCGGCGGCAGTGCCCGTGCGGAGGATTTCCTTCGACCCCGGAGGAGAATGGGAATACTCGTATGACGGCCATGAGTTTGTTCTGCGCCCGACATCGCCGCCACGGGCAAGCGCATCCGCAGCCGCCGTACTCCCGTACGTGTATGCACGCTTCCTGTTGGCGGAACTCCCAACGCCGTTCGTCCTCTCCGCGGAGCGATTCGGTATTGCGCTGTTCTACAAGGAACTCGACTTCACCAAGAACAAGCTCGTGGATTTGCTCCAGCAACTGCGCGACACCAAGGACGATTCCCGGGTATCTCCGTATGTTCTGATCGACAAGACGACAAGTCGCTACGCCCTTCCGATCAAGGACAACATTGACTATACCCGCTCCTTGGCCACATACCGCAACAAGAAGAGCGAAGTGCACGACGAGAAGCTGTTCGACGAGATTAGGTCGATGATGGACGGCTATTATCGCGTCTCGAACGACGACATTCGTTTCGTCTCGCGGCGTCGCAAGGACAACAGGTTCGATGTGCCGCTCCATCGCGCATCGTCATCGGCGCGCGGCCTGTCGGATCTCTATTTCTTCTTACGGCACGTGGCGCGTCGCGATCACTTGTTGATCGTGGACGAGCCGGAGAGTCATCTCGACACTCGCAACCAGATCGAACTGGCGCGACTATTGGCCGCTATCGTTCGATCGGGACTCAAGGTGCTGGTGACCACGCACAGCGATTACCTGTTGAAGGAGATCAACAACCTGATCATGTGCGCGGAGCTCGGGAATGGGAGCGGTCCGACACCGTCGGGCGAGGACAGTCCGGGACTCGATGGGAGGCGAGTTCGAGCCTACATCGCCAGCGATGGAGGGCTGGATGCGTGCAACGTTGATCGGTATGGCATGGAGATGCCGGTCTTCGACACGACGATCGACGAGATCAATCGCCGCTCTCGCAGATTAGCGGCGCGGATTGCGGAAAGTGACGGAGAGACTTGATCGCGGACTGGCACCAGGCGCTTGCCGCCTTCGTCAAGGCAGGTGCTCTCGAGACGGTAAGGGGGAGCGCAGGAGAGGGATACGAAGTGGAGTTGACGGAGAGGGCCACGAACGTGGACATGAAGGTGACGGTCGCCGGTCTGCCGGCGGGTAGCGGAGTTCTGAGCATGCGGGGGGTGGATCACCCAGGGTGGGTCGAAGGTTTCGATTGCCGGATGAAATGCGACTTCTTGATCTTCATGAGGTGGCAGGGAGAGGTGGCCATCGTCCTGGTGGAATTGAAGAAGAAGATTGGAGGGGACACGAAGGCGTTTCGGCAACTGCGGAGAACCCGACCGATCGTGGACTATTGTGTGGCGATGGCGGCGCCCGACGAAACTGGCTTCCAAGAGTCGTCGTGCTGGTACGTTGTGATCGCGGAGAGCGCGGACGAGAGATTCGATAAACAACGGCTGAGAGTTCCGCCTTCTGGTCCGGCGTGGGAAGAGGATTTTGAGGGAAGGCGCATGAAGGTGTTCCTCGATCGGAGGATCACCGTCGGCGCCCTGATCGGTGAAAGCGTCTGAGGGGAGCCAGTGGGCGCGGGCCCTGGAGGGATCGGGTTACGTCCGCCCGTCGTTGCGGCAGCGCAACCGGGCGACGAAGTCCGCTTCGCCACGAGCGGCGAGCCACGCCCGGGACCGCCGGCGTTTTCACCGGCGTCGCATCGCACCGGCCCGCCTGCCGCCGGAAGGGCTCTACAGCACGCGCCACCCCCGCAGGCCGGCGGCGCCCCGGAAGCGCGGGGTGGTGATCGCCTTGACTTCGATGGGCAGTAGCCGGTCCCCGGCTTCCACCACGAATTCCACTTCCTCGCCGAGCGTGGTGCGCCAAAGGAACACCTCGGCCCGGCCCCGGCCGGCGGGCCGGGCGTCGCGCCAGGCGAGCAGGTCGCCCAAGACGACGTTCTCGAGATGGGCGCCCGAGGGTTCGCCCCCGCTCAGGCGGAGCGCCAGTCATCTGGTGAATGATTCTCATTCATGACGTGGCCCTCAGGTGCGCGCTCCAGTTGCTGCAGCTGCCGACGGATGCGCCGGTCGCTGGTTTGTGTCTCTCCTACCCGCCGAACAGGAAGACGCTGAACCGCTCGTCCGGGTCGCACCAGACGTGGAGCGGGGCCCAGGCGGGCGCGGCCAGGGACAAAACCTCGTCCACGTCGTACTTGTAGGAGTTCTCGGTGTGGATCCGGTCGCCCGTCTGAAAGCGCAGGGTCTCGCCCGCCACCCGGACCGTCTGGTCCCGGGCGCTCTCAAGCCACAGTTCGATGCGTCCCCGCCCCTCGTCGTAGAACTGCCGGGGGATCCACTTCTCCGGGTCGAAGTCGCCGTCTGCCAGCCGGTTCACGTTGTTCAGGATGTTGCGGTTGAACGCGGCGTTCAGTCCGCCCGGGTCGTTGTAGGCGCGGTCGAGCGTCGCCTTGTCCTTCTTCCGGTCCACCCCGAGCAGGAGGCGGGACCCCGGCCCGGCGGCCCGCGCGAGCCGCGCGAGGAACGCCGACGCCTCCTCGGGCTCGAAGTTCCCGAGCGAGGAGCCCGCGTAGAAGACGGCGATCCGGTCGTGGTCGAAATCGAACGCCGGGAAGGCGAAGTCGTCCGAGAAGTCCGCGGCCACCGGGATCACCCGCAGGTCCGGGAAGTCGCGCCGGACCGCGGCCGCCTGGCCGGCGAGCATCTCCTCGGCGATGTCCACCGGCGCGTAGGCGGCCGGCGCCTCCAACCCGCCCAGCACGATGCGCGCCTTGCGGGCGCTGCCGGCCGCGATCTCGGCGAGCACGGCCCGCGGCCCGATCCCCGCGGCGATTTCCTCCAGGTTGCCCTCCAGGATCCCGATCTCGGTCGCGGTCAGGTAGTACTCGGGTGTCCGGGTGATCTGTTCGAAGAGATCGGACCCCACGCGGTCGTAGAAGTATTTGGGGGAGATGGAGGGTGGATCGCTCAGCAACCCCTTCCGGATCTCCTCCCGGGCAGCCTTCCGGGTGACCGCGAAGTCAGCCATCGGTAGGGTGGCCGAGTGACTTCACGCTGGCGTGACGACTGGCCATCAGCGCGGGTTTCGCGCTCCCGCGCGATGCCGGCCAGAGGCCGGCGCTCCGAGCGGTACAGCGCTTCCGCCCGGTTCGTGGTCCTCCATTTCGAGTGGCCGCACTACCCGTCGCGGGCGATCCGGATTCCCGTCGCCTGCCAGCGCGCATCCGGCCGCAGGACGTGGCGGTAGCTGGCGCGGATGTGGGAGGCCGGGGTGAAGCAGGATCCGCCGCGGAGCACCATCCGCCCGAACATGGACCTGCCGCTCGATTGGCCGAACCGGCCCGAGGGGCGGAACCCGGGGTAGGGGAGATAGGCGCTCGCGGTCCACTCCCAGGCTTCGCCGAAGAGCTGCACGGGACCGGAAGCCCCGCGATGCGCCGCGGCCGGAGGGGGCTCGGGCCGCAGGTCACCGTTCTCGAGGAACGTCCCGGCGACCGGCTCGCCGGCCGCCGCCGACTCCCACTCGAACTCGGTGGGCAGCCGCGCCTCCCGCCAGCGCGCGAAGGCGTCGGCTTCGAAGTGGCTCACGTGCATGACCGGCGCTTCCGGCGCCAGCGAAACCAGCCCGCCGAGCGTGAACTCGGCGAATCCGCCACCCTGCCGCACCCAGTGGAGCGGGGCTTCCCAGCCGCCCGCGAGCCGCGCCTCCCACCCGTCCGAAAGCCACAGCGAACGCTCGCAGTAGCCGCCCTCCTCGATGAACTCGAGGTACTCACCGTTCGTGATCAGCCGCGAGCCGAGTTGGAAGGAAGCGATCCGCCGCTCGTGACGGGGTTTCTCGTTGTCATATGCGAACCCCGTCCCCGGACACCCGATGGGCAGCGTTCCGCCGGCGAACGAAACGAACCGTAGCGGCGGGGGGACGGCGCCTCCCCGCGGCCCGCCGGAGGCCTCCCGATAAGCGGGATAGAGCGGATTCCGCGAGAACAGGTGCTTCAGGTCGGCGAGCAGCCGCTCCTGGTGCTGCTGTTCGTGATGAAGTCCGAGCTCCACCAGCTCCCGGACCTCGCCCGGAAGCTCCCCGGCAAGCAGTTCCGCCATCGCGTCGTCCACCCGCCGCCGGTAGTCGAAGACCTCCGCCACGGTCGGCCGCGACAGCGCTCCCCGGTCCCGGCTGACCACTCGGGGATGGGGGATGCCGGCGTCCGACACCCCGAAGATCGCCCGGTACTCGGGGCGGGACGGGGAAAAGCCCGTCCGCTCGGCGCCCGGCACGCCGGGCGCCGTCAGGACGCCGGACGCCGTCAGCACAAAGGTCTCGAAGTACCAGGAGGTGTGACCCAGGTGCCACTTGGCCGGCCTCGCGTCCGGCATCGACTGCGCGACGTAGTCCTCGATCGCGAGGGGCACCGCCAGCTCGGTCGTCTGCCGCCGGACCCGAAAGAACGCCTCCCGAAGTTCGGCCGCCGTTGACGCTTCCCTCATCCGGACGCCGCGCTGTCCGCCGCCGGCGCCACCCGCACTCCGTCGTCCACGCTGTCTCCCGGATATACGACGACCTGATCGCCGGCCTCGAGGCCGCCGAGGACCTGTGCCTCCTGGCGGTTGCGCTCGCCGATCTCGACCGTCCGTTCGCTCGCCATGCCGTCCATCACGACGAATACGGCCCAGTTCTCGCCCCGGCGGAAGAGCGCCCCGACGGGCACCTTCACCTGGTCTTCCGCTTCCCAGACCACCACCCGGGTCTCCACCCGGTAGGCGTCGCCCAGGCTGGAGCGTGCCTGGTAGGGCGCTTCAAGCTCCATGACCACGTTGACGCGCTGCTCTTCGACGCCGAGCGCCGAGATCTTGGTGAACCCCGAGGGCTCGACGCGCAGCACCCGGCCGCGCAGCGGGCGGTCGCCGCCCCAGCGGTCGATGAGGGCCGTCTGGCCGGCCTGCATCCGCACCGCGTCGTTCGAGAGGTAGTCGGTCACGACTTCGAGTTCGCGCGGGTCCCCGACTTCGAGCAGCGGCTCCCCCGCGGGCACCACCGCCTCGCTCTCCCGGAGCCGCCGGAGGACCACCCCGTCCACCGGCGAGAAGATCTGGATCGCCTCCGGATCACCGGTCGCACCGTCGCCGGGGCGGAATCGGAACCGCTGCAGCCGGGCCCGGGCGACCGCCAGGTTGCCGCGCGCATCGCGCACCGCGAACTCCGCGGCCTCCAGCGCGTCCTGGCGCGTATCCAGTTCGAGCTGCGCGATCTCGAGCTGCTCTTCCGAGGTGACCCCTTCTTCCTGTAGACGTCGCAGCCGGTTCAGGGTGGACTCGGCAAAGGCGCGCTCCTGCACCGCCTGCTCGTGGAGCGCTTCGGCCTGGCCCACCATGGCTTCGGCGGCCTCCACCGCGGCCCGGGCTTCGGCCCGCTGGCGGGGGTCGAGCGGCACCGGCGACGCCGGCAGGAAGGTGGCGAGGACGCTTTCGCTGGCCAGCACCGGATCGCCGGGCTCCAGCTCGATGCGGAGGACCCGCCCCGCCACCGGCGCCGAAATCTCGAAGCGGTCCCGGACCCGGGTCTCTCCCTCTTCGTCGAGCGTCACCGAGAGCGTCCCGCGAACCACCGAGGCGATGTCCACGGGGATCGGGCGGGGACGCGAGCCGAGGGCGATCAGCGCGATGAGCGCGGCGAGGCTTACGGCCCAGAGAATGAGTCGCCGTCGTTTCTTCATGTCGCTCCCTATTCGCGGGTCTTGAGAACTTCCACGAGATCGAGCCGGTTCAATTTACGGCGAACCACGAGCGCCGAGAGTCCCATGGCGACCGCGACCGCGACGGAGGCCCAGGCGAAGGTGCCGGGTTCGGCGACCAGCGGCATCCGGAACAGTTCGGTCTCGTAGGCGGCCACCATACCCGCGAGCATCGAGTAGCCGAGCGCGAGCCCCACCGGAATCGCCGCCGCCGTCAGGATGGCGAGTTCGCCGAAGAGTACGACGCCGATCTCCTTGCGGGTGAAGCCCATGACGCGCATGCTGGCGAGTTCCCGGCTCCGCTCGGAGAGGGAGATGCGGGCGGTGTTGTAGATCACCCCGAACGCGATCGCCATCGCGAAGAAGAGGTTGATCGCCAACTGGGTGTTCACGTTCTCGGCCACGAAGGTCTCGAAGCTCTCCAGCATGGCGTGCTGGAGTGCGACGCCCGCCACTACGGGCATTGCCTTGAGCGAGGCGTAGACCGACTCGCGCGCCGCCGGGTCGATCCCGAGCGCCGCGCCGCTCATGGTCGCCGTGTCGCTGAGGAAGCGCTGCAGCGCGGCCGGATCCAGGTAGGCGGAGACGCCCATCAGGTCGTCCACGGTGGCGCTCACCACCATGTCCTGCTCGGGCCGGGTCCCCTGGAGCGCCTCCACCCGAAGCGTGTCCCCGGGTTCGACGCCGAGCACGTCGGCCAGCTTCCGCGAGAGGATCAGCCCCGCCCGGTCGAGCTGCACCGGCTGGTAGTCCGCCCCCACCACCCGCTGGAGCCGGGCGTCGGGCTGGAGCGCCTGGATTCCGACCTGGCGGTTCCGGTTCCCGTTCCTCAAACGCGCCGACACCCCGTTCAGGGGTTCCACCTCGGTGATCCCGGGCACCGAGGCCAGCTCGTAGAAGGCGGCGCGGCCCTCCGGTTCGAAGAAGGTCACCGTCACGTCCTGGCGCTGGACCACGTTGAATTGGAGCTGCATCAACTCTTCGAGCGAGTCCATGGCGGCGCTCGCCATCACCATGATGGCGGCCGAGAAGGCGATGCCGACCACCGACATCGCGGCGCGCGCCGGGCGGCGGGACAGGTTGCGGAGGACCATGCGGAGGGGCTGGGTCAGCCACCGCCGGAGGCCCAGCCGTTCCAGCAGCGAAACGCGGAAGGTGTCCGGCAGGGCGGGACGCATCGCCTCCGCGGGCGGCAGCTTCACCACGCTCTTCACCGCGGCGTAGGCGCCCAGCACCGACGCGGCGCCGCAGGCCAACAGGGCGGCGAGGATGTGCCCCCAGCTCCACCGCATGATCAGGTCCGGGAAGCGGAAGTACTCCATGTAGAGACTGAGCATCCCGGCGCTCATCAGCGCCCCCAGCGCGATCCCGAGCACGCCCCCCAGCACGGACACGACGACCGCCCACTGGACGTAGTGCAGCCCGAGGCGGAGGTTCGAGTAACCGATCGCCTTGAGCACCGCGATCTGCTCCCGCTGGACCGCGACCAGCCGCCGGAGCACCACGTTCAGGAGGAACGCCGCGATCCCCAGGAAGATCATGGGCATCAGGAGCGCCATGCCGCGGAGCCCCGTCAGCTCGTTCTGGAGGTACCAGTGAGAGATCTGCTGGGCGCGGGGGATGGCGCCGAGGCCGCCGTAGGGCTCGAGCAGGGTGTCCAGTTCGGCGATGGCGGGCTGGGCGGAGGCGCCTTCGGCGAGCGACAGCGAGATGTCGTTGAAGCCTCCCTCCATGTCGAAGGCGGTCGCGAGGTGCCGGCGCGCCATCCAGAAGACCCCGAACCGTTTCGGGTCCGGCAGCAGGTCGCCGCCGGCGATCGCGTAGACGTACTCGGGCGAGAGAACGGTCCCGACGATCTCGAGCTGCTGCCGGCGGCCGTTGATGACGGCGAAGACCGGGTCGCCGAGTGCGAGCCCGTGCCCCTGAGCGAAGCGTTCGTTGACGAGCGCCTCCTCCGCCCGCCCGGGATCGGGCCAGCGGCCGCTGCGCAGCGTCACGTCGTTGAGGATCGGGCGGCCGCTGTCCGGAAGCGAGATCAGGCGGCCGTTGACCGGCTCGGTCGAGCCCGGCACGTCGAGCGTGACGCCCGCGACGACCCGCGTGTCCACCCGGTCCACTCCGGGCAGTTCGCCGAGGTTCGCGGCGACCCACCGGGGAACGCGCTTGGCGTTCGCGAAGACGTCGCCGAACTCGTTCCGCGCGTAGTAGCGGTCGCGGGTCGTCTCCAGCGAGTCGAAGCAGATGAGCGACGCGATGAGCAGCGCGATCCCCGACGCCACGACTACCGCGATGGCGAGCCCCATCGAGCGGACCCGCCAGAGGTCGCGGAGCAGCTTGCGGTCGAGCGCGCGGATCACGGCGTCGTCACCACTCGATCGTCGAGGCGGCGGCCCGCGTCTCATTGGCGTGCTGCCGGGAGATGCGCCCGTCGGCCAGGGAAATGACCCGGTCGGCGATGGTGGCGATCGCCGCGTTGTGGGTGATGATGGCGGTGGTGGCGCCGTACTCGTTGTTCACCCGTTCCAGCGCTTCGAGCACCTGGATGCCGGTGGTGATGTCGAGAGCCCCGGTCGGCTCGTCGCAGAGGAGGATGTCGGGCCGCTTGGCGATGGCGCGGGCGATGGCGACCCGCTGCTGTTCGCCGCCGGACATCTGCGAGGGGAAGTGGCTGCTGCGGTCAGCGAGTCCCACGATGTCGAGGGCCTCCTGCGCCGGAAGTGGATCCTCGGAGATCTCCGTCACCAGTTCCACGTTCTCCCTGGCGGTGAGCGAGGGGATGAGGTTGTAGAACTGGAACACGAAGCCCACCCGGCGCCGGCGGTACTGGGTCAGTTCCCCCTCGTCGGCCCGGGTCAGGTCCTGCCCCCGGTAAAGGACCTGTCCCGAGGTGGGAACGTCGAGCCCTCCGAGGATGTTCAGGAGGGTGGACTTGCCGCTCCCGGAGGGCCCGAGCAGGACGGTGAACCCGCCGATTTCGAGGTCCACGCTCACCCCGCGGAGCGCGTGCACCTCGACCTCGCCCATCTGGTAGACCTTGGTGACGTCCCGCATGGAGACGGCGAGGGCGCCTTCCTGCGGCGTCGCGGCTCCGTTGCTGCTCTCGTTCATTTCCGTGTTCTCTTCTTCACGGATGACTACGTTGCGCAGCCTACCCTGTTCCGTCGATTGGGGGTCAGCCTCCCAGCCGGAATCGCGCCGGTTACTGTGAAATGCGGGTTGGCTGAAGTAGCAGATTTCTGACCGAGCAGGACGGCAGAAGCGGCCTGGAACGCCGGCTTCAGCCGGCACCCGCTGCGCGAGTTCGGAGCGCCGGCCTCTGGCCGGCATCGACCGCCGAGAGGCGGTCGAAATCGCACCCTCCACCCACCCCCACAGGCAATGCCGGAGGGGAACCTCCCTCGCCGCTGAAGAGGTAACGGCTTGGAACGCCGGCTTCAGCCGGCACCGCGGCCGCAGGCCCCGAACCACGCCTCCTCACGCACCGTCACAGTGCTCACTCCCTGGAGCACCTGCCTCCGGCCGTCATCGCGGCGCGAGAGGGCCGCAAACCGTCCAATCTGATGACGGCGGAAGGAACCGGCTCGGGTATCCCGCTCGTGCCCCGCGGAACTCAGCCGCGGAACAGGAACCCGAAAACCACGGTCAGCAGCGTGACCAGAACGCCCAGAGCGCCCCAGATCAGCCGCAGCTCGCGTCGCAGAGCGTCCAGCTTCTCGTCGTGCCGGGTTACCAGTTCGACAAGGACGTTCAGCTTCTCGTCGTGTCCGGTTACGACTGCGGTCAGACTGGCGATCTGGCGCCCCTGCTCCGCCACGGCGTCCTGTAGGGCGGCAATTTGGCGTCCGTGTTCCGCCACGGCGTCCTGGAGGGTGGCAATTTGCCGTCCCTGGTCGGCCACGGCGCCTTCGAGGCCGGAAATCCGCTCGCTGTGCGCGGTCACGGCGCCTTCGAGGCCGGAGATTCGCTCTCCCTGGCCGGCAAAGAGTTGTCGCATCTCCACCAGAATCGGCTGGACCTGCGCGCCGACAGCCTCGGTAACCATGGACTGCGTCTCTGCCTCCGCATTGTAGGCGACCATCCCGCCAACGCCGGCGGCCGCCAAGGCGCGGAAGAGGGCGCCCCTGGTTCCCGGTTTCGGGGCGGCTTCGGCTGGTTGCGAGGAAGCCTCCCGGGGCGGTTTGCCCGTTGACTGCGATTCGGATTCGGCTGCGTGCGGCATGGGGAATTTCTCCTCTACCTCCATAGACGAAATTCCGGCCGGTTTTTTCCCACCTCAACACCCGATGTGGAAAACTCGGCGTGAAGCCACCCTCTCCCTGTGAGCGGCATCGACGTGGAGGCCGATCCCGCCGGCCGGCGCGTTGGGCTCCCCGATCAGGAAGCCGTGACCGGTTCCGTCGCCGGTGGCGCGGCCCCCGCCGCCTCCCCGCTAGCGCGCCAGACCCGCCGCACCTTCATCGCCAGGTCGTCGAGCAGCGTGTAGAAGAAGGGCAGGATGACGAGCGTCAGGATCGTCGAGGCGGCGAGTCCGCCGATGACCGTCCGGGCGAGCGGAAAGTAGTAGAGCCCGTCGAGTCCGGTCCGTCCGATCGCCATCGGGAGGAGCGCGAGCATGGTGGCGCCGGCGGTCATCAGGATGGGCCGGAGCCGGTCGCGGCCGCCTTCCAGCAGCGCCTCGGTTCGCTCCATGCCTTCCCGGCGGAGCTTGTTCACGTGGTCGATCAGCACGATCCCGTTCTTCACCACGATGCCCATCAGGATGAGCATCCCGATCTGGGCCATCAGGTTGAAGGGGCTGTCGGTGAGCAACAGGGTCCAGCTTGCGCCCCAGAGGGCGTAGGGGATCGAGATGAGGATCGCGAGCGGGTGGATGAGCGACTCGAACTGGGCGGCCATCACGATGTAGATCAGCAAGAGCGCCAGCAGGTAGTTCACCGCCATGTTCTGGAGGTCGGTGTCCTGCCGGCTGATCCGGTCCCCGAAGGACCACGAATACCCGGCGGGCAACGCCATCGCGTCCAGCTCCTCCTCGATCTCTCCCCGGGTCTCTTCCCAGGCCTCGCCCTCGTAGGCGGCGCGGAGCGTGGCGACTGCCTTCCGGTCCGACCGCTGGATCGTCCGGCTCCGTTCGACGATCTCGAAGTCGGCGAGGTCCCCGAGCGAAACCGGGACGCCGCCGTCGGCGATCAGCGTGAAGTTCCGCAGGTCCTCGACCCGCGAGATGTCCTGCTGGGACATCATGAGCAGCACCTCGGCTTCCCGGTTCTCGGTCTGGAACCGGCGGAGCGGCCGCCCGCCGAGGGAGAAACCGAAGATCTCCGCGAGATCCCGCGGACTGATTCCCAGCCGGGCGGCCTCCTCGGTCCGCGGCCGCACCACGACTTCCCGGCGGGGGTTGTCGCCGGCGTTGCGGAGCTCCGCGACTCCCTCGACCTCCGCGAGGCGCTCCTCGGCTTCGCGGGCGAAGGCGGCGAGCCGTTCGGAGTCCTCGCCGTAGAGCCGGACCCGGAAGAACATGCTGTCCCCGCCGGTCTCCTGATCGTCGTCCCCGAAGACGATGCGGGCGCCGGGGAGCACGGGCAGCACCTCCCGGATTCGCTCGCGCATCTCCCTGCCTTCGGCATCGGAGATGTGCTGCTCGCCGAACGAGATCACCGTCTGCGCTTCGTTCTCGGCGAAGTAGCTGTACACCGATTCGAACCCGAGTTCGTCGCGGAGGTCGGCGAGCCGGCGTTCGACCGCCACCACCGCGCCCCGCGCGTCCTCCTTGTAGTGGAAGTCCGAGAACTCGTAGGCGAGAAACACCATGTTCCGGTTGAGCCCGGCGAAGACGGCCGTCGAGAGCCCGAGAAAGAAGGGCAGGATCGCCGTGACCAGGAACGCGGCCGCGATCCCCGCCGTGACCCAGCGGCGCCGCAGGGTGAACCGCAGCGCTCCCTGGTAGAACGCGCCGAGGCGCTCCGTCCAGCGCGGCGCGACCGACGGCTTCCGGGCCAGGATGCGCGAGCTCACCAGCGGGATCAGGGTGAGCGAGATGAAGAGCGAACAGAAGATGGTCAGCGAGATGGCGAGGCCGATCTCTCCGAGCCAGATGGACATCTCGTTCTTTGCGCCCAGCACCGTCGGCAGGAACACCACGGCGGTGGTGACCGTCGAGGCGATCACCGCGCCCGAGACCGCTCTCGCGCCGGTGACGGCCGCCACCTTCGCCGGGATCCCCCGCCCGTGCTCCTTGACGATGGACTCGAGGACCACGATGGCGTCGTCCACCAGCAGTCCGATACCGAGCATCATCCCCATCATCGACAGGACGTTCAGGGAGCGCCCGGCGAAGTAGAGGACGATCCCGGTGGCGATGATGGACATCGGGATCGTCAGGCTGACGATCGAGGTCGTGTCCACCCGCCGCAGGAACAGGAACAGCAGGATGACGGCGAAGAGCGCCCCCAGCAGGCCCTCGGTGCGGATGCCGGCGAGGCCTGACGTGATCTGGGCGGCCTGGTCGTCCCAGACGAACAGGTTGATGCCGGCGAGCGCCGGGTCGGCGGCGATCTCCGTTTCGATGAGTTCGGTGACCGCGGTCGCCACCTCGACGGTGTTCGCCTCGGCGCTCTTGTACACCGTCAGCGCGATCGCGGTCTCGTCGTTCAGGTGCCGCCCGAACGGGATCGGCGGCTCCTGGTAGGTCACGTCGGCGACGTCCCCGACCCGGATCCCCCGGTCGTTCAGCGGCAGGCTGCCGATCTCGTCGATCGCGGAGAGCGCCCCGAACCCGCGTACCGGCGTCACCTCGCCGTCCGTCCGGATGCGACCGAGCGACACGTTGCGGTTCATGTTGGAGACGCGGTCCGAGATCTCGCCGAGGTCCATCCGGTGCGCGGCGAGCCGGTCGAGGCGCAGGTTGATCCGCACCTCGCGCGGTTCCACGCCGTTCAGGTCTACCCGCGCGACCCCGGGGACGCGCCGGATCGGGTCGGCGATCCGCCGTTCGAGGCGGTCGTAGCCGGCCGAGAGGTCCATCCCGGGCGCGGAAATCCGCGCCTCGACGATGGGGATCTGGGTGGTGGAGAAGGTGTTGACGTAGATCTCCCGCACGTCATCCGGGAGATCCGGGCGCGCGTCCTCCACGGCTTCGAAGACCTTGGCGCGGGCCACGTCGACTGTTTCGCCCCAGGTGAACTCGAGCTGCAGGTCGGCGCTGTCGGCGGTCGCGTTCGAACGGATCCGGCGGGCGCCGGGGATCGTCGCGAGCGCCTCTTCGAGCGGCTGGACGATCTCGCGCTCGATCTGGCGGGGGCTCGCGTTCGGGTAGGGGACGGTCACGAAGACGCCGGGAAAGTCCACGTCGGGCAGGAAGGCCAGCGGAATCCGGGTGAACGAGATGCCGCCCAGCACCAGCAGGCTGAGCAGCACCATCGCGGTGGTGACGGGGCGGTTCACCGCCAGCTTGGGAAGACTCATGCCGCCCTCATCGGGGCGCCTCGGAGCGCCGGCTTCCAGCCGGCATCGCCCGCCGAGAGGCGGGCGAAAGGCAGAACGCTCACTCCGGGCAAGTCGCTACGCCACTCCGAATGGCTCATCCGTCGCCTCAGGCGCGAACTTCTTCCGGTCGAACACCGAGTACGCCGTCGGGATCACCACCAGTGTCAGCAGCGTGGAAACGAGCAGCCCGCCGATGACGGTGATCGCCATCGGGCCCCGGATCTCGGCTCCCTCGCCGAGCCCGAGCGCCATCGGGGTGAGCCCCAGGATGGTGGTGAGGGTGGTCATCAGGATCGGCCGCAGCCGGATCTGCCCGGCCTTGACGATCGCCTCCGCCTTCGCCACGCCTTCCCGGCGGAGGCGATTGATGCAGTCCACCAGCACGATCGCGTTCTTGACCACGATCCCGGCCAGCATCACCACCCCGATGAGCACGATGACGCTCAGCGTCGACCCGGAGAGGAGCAGCGCCCACACCACCCCGATGGCCGCGAGCGGGATCGTGAACAGGATGAGGAATGGGTGGAGCAGCGACTCGAACTGGCTCGCCATCACGAAATAGACGAGGAAGATGGCGAGGCCGATGGCCAGCGCCAGGCTCGCGAACGACCGCTCCATCTCCTCGCGCTGTCCCCCGAATCGGGTGGAGACGCCGGACGCGAGCCCGAGCCCGGCGATGTTGGTCCCGATTGCCTCGGTGGCCTCTTCCAGGTCCGTTCCGTCGAGGTTGCCCGAGATCACCACCGCGGGCCGCTGTCCGACCCGGCGCAGTTCGGCGGGACCCTCGCCGACCTCCGCGTTTCCGAGCGCCCGCAGCGGCACCGGGCGCGCCTCCTCGGCGTGGACGATCAGTTCCGGCACCGCCGCGGTGCGGGAGCGCAGACCTTCGCTCCCGCGCACCACCACGTCGATGCGCCGGTCGCCCTCGTCGAGCCGGGTGGCGACCTCGCCGCGCAGTTTGGAGCGAAGCCCCTCGGAAGCCTGGTCCACGGTGAGCCCCATGCTCGCGAGCCGGTCGGCGGCGAACCGAACCCGGATCTCGGGGCTCCCGGCCTCGGCGGTCGAGCGCACGTCGGCGAGCCCCGGAATCTCGGCGACCGCCGCCTGCACCCGGCGGGCGCTCGGCACCAGCAGCGACCGGTCCTCGGAATAGACCTCGACTTCGACCGGCTGGCGGAAACTGAAGTAGGACGGCCGGCCGAACTCGTAGCGGATCCCGGGCCGTGCGGCGAGGTCCGCGCGGACCCTGTCGATGAGCGCCGCCTCGGCTTCCTTGTCGCCGGGGTTCGCCATCGCCACCTGGACTCGGCCCTGGTGTTCGGCGCGACCCGCACCGCCCGCGAAGCCGCCTCCCGCGGCAGTGCCCGCCTCGGTGGTCACCCGGAGCACCGCCGGGTCCTCGAGGGCGGACTCGGCGACCGCGTCCACCACCGCGTCGGTGGCGGTCACGGCGGACCCCTCGGGGAGGTGGAGGTCGAAGTGGAACTCGCCCTGGGAGAGCGACGGGATCAGTTCCACGCCGACGCCGGCTCGGCCCACCGCCAGCGAACCGGCGAAGAGCCCGGCGGCCAGCGCAAAGACGATGACGGGGTGGCCGAGGGCCGCGCGCAGCACCGGCGGGTAGGCGCGGGCGAGAGCGCCTTCCGCCGCGGTGAAGCCCGAAGCCACCGGGCGCAGCGGGTACATCAGCGCCCGTCCGACCTTCCGGACGGCGGTGCGCAGCCCGCGGAGCGCCCTGACGGTCGTTGTCGCCCGCTGCTCACCGACGTTCCCCGGCGCAATCACCCCCCGGCTCGAGAGCACCGGAATCAGCGCCAGCGAGAAGCCGAGGGAGGCGAGGATGGAGATGGAGACGGTGAGCGCCTGGTCACGGAAGAGCTGGCCGGCGACCCCTTCCACGAACACGATCGGCAAGAAGACGGCGACGGTGGTCAGGGTCGAAGCCACAACGGGGCCGGCGACCTCCACGGTGCCCTTCACCGCCGCTTCGCGCGCGCCCTCGCCGCCGGCGTGGCGGCGGTGGATCGACTCGAGCACCACGATCGAGTCGTCGAGCAGCATGCCGACCCCGAGCGCCAGCCCGCCGAGCGACATGATGTTCAGCGAGAGCCCCATTTGCTGCATCACGAAGAAGGTGGCGATCACCGAGACCGGAATGGCCATGGCGACCACGGCGGTGCAGCGGCGGTCCCGGAGGAAGAGCGCGATGACCAGGATGGCGAGCAGGCCTCCCTCCCAGGCGTTCCGCACCACTTCGGAGATGGCGCCCTCGATGAATTGGGACTGGTCGAAGAGGACCGCCAGCGAGAGGCCGGCGGGAACCGCGTCCTCCACCGCTTCGAGCTGCGCGCGGACGGCGTCGGCGACCTGGACGGTGTTCGCGTCCCCCTCCTTGAAGATGCGGACCTCGACGCCCTCGGCGCCGCCCTGCCGCAGGATCACCTCCTGGTCCTTGAACCCGGAGCGGACCTCCGCCACGTCGCGGAGCCGCACGAGCCGTCCCTCGGTGTCCTTCACGATTACCGCGCGCATGCGGTCCAGGGTGTCCAGCTCGTTCAGGGTGCGGACCAGGTAGCGGGCCTCGTCCTCGTAGACGCTGCCGCCGGCGAGGTTCACGTTGTTGTCGGCGAGCGCGGTCCGGACCTCCGGGACCGTGATGCCGTAGGCGGCCAGCCGGCCTTCGTCCACGTCCACCTGGATCTCCCGGACCAGGCCTCCTTCGATACGCACCGCGGCAACCCCGTCCACTGCGTCGAGGTCCTTCTTGAGGTCCTCTTCGGTCCACTGACGGATCGTGGAGAGCGTGAGGTCGCCGGAGACGCCGATCCGGAAGATCGCGTCCGATGCCGGGTCGAAGCGCAGCAGCCGCGGCCGTTCGGCGTCTTCGGGAAGGAGGACGCTGTCGAGCTTCTCCCGCACGTCGAGCCCGGCGAAGTCCATGTTGGTGTCCCAGACGAACTCGAGGGTGACTTCGGACGTCCCGGCGCGGGACCGGGACGTGACGCGCCGCAGGCCGGGAACGACCGATGCGGCCTCCTCGATCGGCCGGGTCACCAGCGTTTCCACCTCGATGGGCGCGGCGCCCGGCATCCGGGTCTCGACCGTCAGGGTGGGATACGAGATCTCGGGCAGCAGGTTGACGGGCAGCCGGCCGAGGGCCACAAGTCCGAAGACGCAGGCGGCCACGGTGAACATGGCGACGCTCACCGGCCGCCGGATGCAGGCGGCGATCAGGGACTTCACGGGGCGGAATCCGTAAGCGGAATCAGTTGTTCAGGATTTCGACGGATGTGCCCGGGTCAAGGGCGCCGTGGCCGGCGACCACGATCCACGCTCCCGGTTCGAGCCCGTCCGCGAGCTCGATGAACGCCCCTTCGGGGCTGTCCATCTCGACCCCCACGGTCACCTCGCGCCGTACCGCCCGGCCTCCCTCGACCACGAAGACGTGGGCCCCGGACTCGCTCTGGATGACGGCCCGCTTGGGCGCGAGCACCGCGTTCTCCCGGCGGCCGGTCTCGATGATGACGCGGGCGAAGGAACCGGGGCGGACGACCGTGCCCGCCGGCGCGGGCAGCGCCACCGTCACCTTGACCGTGCCGGTGCCGCGATCCACGACGGGGCTGACTTCGCGGATATGGCCCGTGATCCCCGTTCCCGTGGCGTCCGACTCGGGGCGGACCAGCGCGGGCTGGCCCGGGGCGAGGCCGGCCACATCCCGCTCGGGTACGTAGAGGCGGGCGATCAGGGTGTTGAAGTCGGCGAGGGTCAGCAGGTGCTGCGCCGGCTCCAGGCGCCCGCCCTCGACCAGCAGGACCTCGGTGATCTTGCCCGCGAAGGGGGCGCGGATCTCGGTCCGTTCCAGCTGCAGCCGGGCCGTCTCCAGCTCGGAAGCCGCCAGGTCCCGGTCGAAGCGTGCCTTCTCGTACTCGTACTCGGCCACCAGGTCCTGCTCGAAAGCCCGCTGCTGCCGGGCGTGCTCCGCTTCGGCCCGCGCGAGCCGGAGTTCTGCCTGCTCGAAGGCCAGCCGCCGTTCGCGGGCGTCCACGCGCGCCAGCACCTGGCCGGCCCGGACCGAGTCGCCCTCGCGGGCCCGGACTTCGGTCAGGACGCCGGACGTTTCGGAGAGGACCTCCGCGGTGCGTTCGGCCTCCACCGCGGAGGTGGTGGTGAGATGCAGGGCGACCGGCCCCAGCCGCGCCTCCGTCACGCTCACCGGGGTCGGCGCCGTTTTCTCGGCGGCGGGTTCGATCTCCCGGGCCTCGCTCGTTTCGGTCAGCGAGGGAATGACGAACGCGCCGACCGCGGCGATACCGAGGACCGTGGCGGCAAACAGGGCGATCAGGGGCTTGCGCTTCATGCTCTCTCCTAACGGCGGGGACTCCCTTGGAGTTCCGACGTTCTTGCAGGGAAATACGCGGCGGGCCGCCGAACTCTTCATCGGCGGCCGGGCGTTGCTGCGAGAATCCGCGCCGTCTCCACAAATGCGCGGTTAGCTCAGCGGAAGAGCACCTGCCTTACACGCAGGGGGTCACAGGTTCAAATCCTGTACCGCGCACAGGCCGGGCCGCGTGGTGGCGCGGGCGGACGATCAGGTGCGCGCGGCAAGGCTGATCGGGTTGCGCGCCCCCGCCACCACGCGGCCCCGCGCTTCGCGCGGGAATCGCAAATCCCTTGCGCGCCGCAGGCGGCGCGCGGCGGAGAGTTGCGATTCAGCCTGGCGGTCTTTTCGTGAAAGGGGGGCCAGCCCGGGGCCAGCCCCCCTCTCACACTCTCCCCCCCGGCACTTGGCGCCGGCTTCCGGAGTGCGGCGGGAGCCGCACGGAGACCCCGGAGCGGGAGGGGTTGGGGTCGGGAGACCCGGCTCCCAAGCCCTCCTGGCTCGGGAAATCGAAACTCCCTTGTGTGCCTGCGGCGCCCTGCGGCGAGTTCCGATTTTGCGCTGTCTTCTTGTGAAGTCTCCCCCCGTTCGCGGCTATGGAAGGGAACGCCGGACCTCCCGTCCGGGCACCCGCCCGCACAGCGGGCGGAACCTCGGTCACCACACTGAGTTGACGTTTGGTAGCGGTTGACATACAGTTGCGTCATGAGCAATGCGACCGCGATCCTTGAGAGCAACCCGGAAGAGGCGGCGGAGCAGATATTTCGAGCGCACCGGCACGAGACCGCGTGGCTTGATGCCTTCACGGAGTCCCTCGACCATCGCCGCGCCGGGGAATCCCTGGCGCGCACGCTTGCGGTGTGGGGGACGAGTCAGGCCGAAGCGGCCCGGTTGCTCGGCGTGAGCCGTCAGGCGGTGGGAAAGTGGCTGCAGCGGGGAGCGCCTCCGGCACGCGCGGGCGCGTTTGCCGATCTGGCCGCCGCCACGGAACTGTTGGTGCGGCATCTCAAGCGCGACCGCATTCCCGCGGTCGTGCGCCGTCCGATTCCGGCGCTCGGGGGCGTGTCGCTCATGGACTTGCTGGCCCGGGGCGATACCCGCTCGCTGCTCGGTGCATGCCGCGACATGTTCCGGTTCGACCGCATTCAGGCTTGAGCGTGGACCTGCTCCGCGAAGCGTTGCCGGGTGACCACATCTGGTGGCGGGTGGCCGACCCGGCGTGGAGCGTTCCGCTCGATGCCTCTCTTGCCGGGCGGAGCGGCGGTCGCTGGAATCCGCCGGACAGTTTCCCGGTGCTCTATCTCAACGAAGACAGGATGACCGCCCGGCTGAATCTGCGAGCCTTCATCGAGGACTGGCCGTACGAGCCGGAAGATCTGCGCGACGACACCGCGCCGGCCCTGGTGGGCTGTGTGCTGCCGGGACGCCAGATCGTCTGTGAAGCGCACTCCAGCGCGGGTCTTCGCGCGGCTGGCCTGCCGGCGACGTATCCGCTCGACGATGCCGGCGGCGTCGTGCCCCACGCACGCTGCCAGCCGATCGGGGTGCAGGCCAGGGCTGCCTCCCTGCGCGGTGTTCACGCGCGCTCCGCACGGTCGCGCGACGGCTCGGGGCGCGAGCTGGCCTGGTTTCCCGCCGTCATTCGGAGCAGGGCGCGACCGGTAACGACTCTCGCTCTTTCGGAATGGTTCTGGTCATCAGCCGATCCGCCGGGAACCGGGACCCGCGATGCGGCGGAAGCTGACATTGAGGCGGCGCGCCGACTGCTGCGGCGTGGCGGGGGCGAACCTCCGGCGCCCGAGGACCGGATTCCATAGGAGGGCGCGGTTGCGGTTCGGGTTGGAACGACGGGCATCCGGATTTCCTGCCGCGGTGCCGGCCGGAATTTCGACCCCTGTCGCCCCCGAAAAGGGACGGAACATTCCCGGTACACTGTTCGTTTATCCGTTGGTTCGGAAATGCTGGAGACTGGGTGTTGCCTGATCGTTCCCTGATTCGCAAGGGGTCCCGGAGGCCTGCCGGCCGGGGTCTGCTCTTGCTGGCCGGCGTGCTGCTGGCCGCGGGTGCGACCGCCGCTCCGGACGGCTCGGACGGCCCGGCCGTTTCCCCTCCGGAGGATCGCCGCCTTCAGGACGATCAGGACCAACAGGACGACCTCGGTTTCCCCTCGCGGGGCTCGGGCCGGGTCGCCGAGAGCCAGCAGGACCTCAATTCCTCCATCGCGGACCGCATCCTGGGGCCGCCCGCGCCCGCCGCGAACGAGGCGGTCAGCCGTGACGCCGACGGCCGGGTAACGATCCGCGCGTTCCGGCTCGCCGAGCCGCTCACCCTCGACGGGGTGCTGGATGACCCGGCGTACGACCAGGTGCCGGCCGCCGAGGGTTTCGTACAGCAGGAACCGAACGAGGGCGCTCCCGTCTCGGAATCCACCCGCGTCTGGGTGCTCTACGACGCGGAGAGCCTCTACATCGCCGCCGAGCTGGAAGAGCACCACCCGGAACTTCTGCGGGCGAACGAGATGCGCCGCGACCACCGGAACATCGGCTGGGGCGACAGCTTCTCGGTCATCCTCGACACCTTCTACGACCGCCGGAACGGCTTCTTGTTCCACACCAACGCGGTGGGCGCGCTCTATGACGCCCAGGTTTCCGACGAGCGGAACACGAACTCCGACTGGAACACGGTGTGGTGGGTCCGGACCGAGCGCCTCGAACACGGCTGGAGCATGGAGATGCGGATCCCGTTCCGCTCGCTCCGTTACGCCGCCGGGGGACCCCAGCTCTGGGGGATCAACTTCCGCCGCCTCATCAAGCACACGAACGAGCGGGCCTTCCTCACCCCGACGCCGCAGGCCTTCAACATGAACGGACTGAACCGGCTCTCGAACGCGGCGACGCTCGTCGGGCTCGAGGCGCCCGCCGGTTCGCGGCGGATGGAGCTGAAGCCCTACGCGATCGGGTCGCAGACGGACGCTCCCCTGAGCGACATCAACGACGAGTGGGCCGGCGACCTGGGCGCCGATTTCAAGTTCGGGGTCACCGACGGGCTCACCGCCGATGTCACCTGGAACACGGACTTCGCGCAGGTCGAGGACGACGAGACCCAGGTCAACCTGAGCCGTTTCAGCCTCTTCTACCCCGAAAAACGCGAGTTCTTCCTCGAAGGGCAGGGCGTGTTCGATTTCGGGGGCCGGCAGACCCGGGCCTTCGGGGGCGGAGGCTCCTCCGATACTCCCATCCCCTTCTTCAGCCGCTCCATCGGGATCTCCGGGGGCAGTGCGGTTCCGATTCTCGGCGGCGCCCGGCTCCACGGGCGGGCCGGGGCTTATCAGATGGGGCTCATGAACATCCAGACTGGCGCGGTGCCGGGCGTGGACTACGACGGCACCAACTTCAGCGCCTTCCGGGTAAAGCGGGATCTCTTCTCCCGGTCGAACATCGGTGTCATCGCGACCCATCGCAACGTAAACGCCGACGGCACGGGGTCCAACTCGCTCTACGGCATGGACGGCAACTTCAACCCCACGGATCACCTCCGGATCACCACCTACTACATGGCCACCAGCGAGCCCGGGATCGACACGGGACATCAGGCGGCGAGCTACATGGGTCAGCTCCGCTACGACACCGACCTGATCGACGTAACCGCGGAGCAGTTGTATCTCGGCGAGGACTTCAACCCGGGGATGGGTTTCGTGCGCCGCCAGAACTTCACCAAGAACAGCGGCTCCTTCCAGTTCTCGCCGCGCCCCCGCGGCATCAAGGCGGTTCGGCAACTTGAGTTCCAGGCACAGGCGAGCAACTACCAGCGTCCCGGCGGCGAACTGGAGACCCGGAAGTACGAGTTCGAGGCCAACATCCTGTTCGAGAGCAGCGACCGCCTCATGCTCGGCTACGACGTCACCGAGGAACACCTTCTTGAGGGCTTCGACCTCTCGGACGAGGTTGCGGTGCCCGCCGGAAGTTATCGGTTTGCCCGGGCCGGAGTCCGGGTCCGGATGGGCTCCCACCGCAAGGTCTCGGGGATGCTCCGCTACGAAGCCGGCGGCTTCTTCGGGGGCTCCCGGCAGGAGTTGGGCTACTGGGGACGCGCCGAGATCAACCAGCGCTTCTCCTTCGAGCCGAACGTCAGCCTGAACTGGATTGCGGTCCCCGCGGGCGACGTGCGGGCGCAGGTGAGCCGCCTCCGCGCCACCTACACCGTCTCGCCGCGCAGCTTCGTGGGGGCGCTGGTCCAGTACAACTCGGCCGCCCAACTGTTTTCGGCCAACGTCCGCTACCGCTGGGAGTATTCCCCCGGCAGCGACCTGTTCGTGGTCTTGAGCTCGAACCGAGACGGGGACGACGGTCTCTCCGGGCTCACCGACCGCGCCCTCGTCGTCAAGTTCACCCGGCTGTTCCGGTTCTGACGGGGCCTCCGGGGGCTCCGGCACTCGTTCCCGGCAGCAGAACGCCGTTTCCGAAACGCGTTGGTGGGCGACGATAGCTTTCCCCTAAACTGACTGATGGGCCGTCCCTTCCGACGTCGGGAACGGATCCCCGGGTACCGTCTCTTGCCGACTTCTCCCACCGCGCTGCGAGGCGCCGTCGCCGTGGCGCTGGGAGTGCTGCTGGCCGGCTCCGTGCTGGCCTCGGGCGGCATGGTTTTCGCGCAGGACGGACCGATTGGGGCTTCGGAGCGCCGCGTTCAGGACGAGCAGGACGACCTCGAGCTGTCCGCCCGCGGCTCCGGCCGGCTCGCCGAGGACCAGCAGGCGCTCGACTCGACGATGGACGGCCGCATCCTCGGACCGGCGGCGCCCGCCGCGGGCGAGGCGGTCCGGCGGGACGCCGACGGTCGGGTAACCCTCCGGGCGTTCCGGCTCGCGGAGCCCCTCACCGTGGACGGGGTGCTCGACGACCCGGTGTACGACCAGGTCCCGGCGGCGGACGGATTCACGCAGCAGGAACCCATTGAAGGCGCTCCGGCGTCGGAGTCCACCCGGGTCTGGGTGTTCTACGACGACGACAGCCTCTACGTCGCTGCCGAACTGGCAGAGGACCACCCCGAGCTGCTGATGGCCAACGAGATGCGGCGCGACCAGCGGAACATCCATTGGGGCGACAGCTTTTCCGTCATCATCGACACCTTCTACGACCGGCGCAACGGCTTCCTGTTCCATACGAACGCGCTGGGCGCTCTCTTCGATGCGCAGGTGACGGACGAGCGGAACACCAACAGCGACTGGAACACGGTCTGGTGGACGAGATCCCAGCGCCTTGATGGTTTCTATACAGTGGAGATTCGGATTCCCTTCCGGTCGCTCCGTTACGCCGCCGGCGGACCCCAGATCTGGGGGATCAATTTCCGCCGCCGCATCAAGCACAACAACGAACAGGTGTTCTTCACCCCGACACCCCAGGCGTACGACCGGTTCGCGTTGCTGCGGCTCTCCAACGCGGCAACGCTCGTTGGTCTTGAGGCGCCCGCCGGTTCGCGGCGGATGGAACTGAAGCCGTACGCGATCGGCTCCCAGAGCCACGTTCCCCTGAGCGACATCAACAACGAATGGTCCGGCGACGTCGGCGCCGACTTCAAGTTCGGGGTCACCGACGGGCTGACCGCGGACGTGACCTGGAACACCGACTTCGCGCAGGTCGAAGACGACGAGACCCAGGTGAACCTGAGCCGTTTCAGCCTGTTCTATCCCGAAAAGCGCGAGTTCTTCCTCGAGGGGCAGGGGGTGTTCGACTTCGGCGGCCGGGAAACCCGGTTCTTCGGCGGGCCGACCGATGTCCCGATCCCGTTCTTCAGCCGGTCCATCGGCATTTCCGGGGGCAGCGCGGTACCGATTCTGGGCGGCGCCCGCCTCCACGGCCGGGCCGGCGCCTACCAGATGGGCCTGATGAACATCCAGACCGGCGATGTCGGCGGACTCGACGTGGAGAGCACGAACTTCAGCGCCTTCCGGATGAAGCGCGACCTCTTCTCCCGGTCCAACATCGGCGTCATTGCCACCCACCGGAACATCAGCGCCGACGGCTCCGGGGCCAACTCCCTCTACGGCGTGGACGGGAACTTCGCCCCGACGGAGTACATCCGCTTCAACACCTTCTACATGGCGACCAGCGAGCCGGAAGTGGAGACGGGGCACAACGCCGCCAGCTACATGGGCCAGTTCCGCTACGACACCGACCTGATCGATGTCACCGCCGAACGGCTCTATCTCGGCGGGGATTTCAACCCGGGAATGGGTTTCGTCCGCCGGAGGGACTTCACCAAGAACGGCGGCTCTTTCCAGGTCGCGCCGCGTCCCCGCGGCATCGAGGCGATCCGGCAAATCGAGCTCAAGGCGGAAGTCAACAACTACGACCGGCCCGACGGCGAGTTGGAGACCCGGGAATACCGGTTCGACGCGAGCGCCATCCTGGAGAGCAGCGACCGCCTCATGTTCGACCACACCATCACCGACGAGCGCCTGCTCGAGGGGTTCGAGCTCTCCAGCGACGTTGCGGTGCCTGCCGGCGACTACCGGTTTTCGCGGACGGGAGTCCGGATCCGGATGGGCTCCCACCGCCGGGTGTCGGGGTTCCTGCGCTATGAGTGGGGCAACTTCTTCGGCGGCACCCGGCAGGAAGTGAGCTACATGGGACGCGCCGAGGTGAACCAGCGCTTCTCGCTCGAGCCCAACATCAGCCTGAACTGGATCGAAGTTCCCGGCGGCGAGGTGCGGGCGCAGGTGAGCCGTCTCCGTGTCACCTACACCGTTTCGCCGCGCAGCTTCCTGGGAGCGCTCGTCCAGTACAACTCGGCCGCCGAGCTTTATTCGGCGAACGTGCGTTTCCGTTGGGAGTACTCGCCCGGGAGCGACCTGTTCGTGGTGTTCAGCACCAACCGGGACGGGAACGACGGCCTCTCCGGTCTCAGCGACCGCGCGCTGGTCGTCAAATTCACCCGCCTCTTCCGGTTCTGACGGGCCCTCCGGCCGCCGTTTCGCGGTGGAGAGTCACCGGGTCGGGCTGCTAAAATGACGAGTGGTCTTCGCTTCCTGCACGGGGAACAGCGTTCCCGGGTACCGCCTCTTGCCGTCATTTCAATTCCTTTCGCGAGGCGTTGCCGTGGCGGGTTTGTTGGTACTTGTGGCCGGTACTTCGTTCGCTGGCAACCTGGTGCCCGCCGGCCCTGAGGGACCCGTCCCCCCGCCCGCGGATCGGCAACTCCAGGGCGATTCGGATGATCTGACGATCCCGCTCCGCGGCGGCGGCCGCCTCGCGGACCACCAACAGGGATCGGTCAGCTCGGCGATGGCGAGCCGCATCCTGGGTCCGCCCGCACCGAAGGCCGGAGAAGCGGTCAGCCGCGACACCGACGGCCGGGTAACGCTCCGTGCCTTCCGGCTCTCCGAGCCGCTCACCGTGGACGGGGTGCTGGACGACCCCGTGTACGACCAGGTGCCGGCCGCGGATGGCTTCCTCCAGCAGGAGCCCGACGAGGGTGCGCCGGCGTCCGAGTCCACGCGCGTCTGGGTGCTCTACGACGCGGAGAACCTCTACATCGCGGCGGAGATGGAGCACTCGGAGCGGTTGATGGCTGGCGAAATGCGCCGGGACCACATGAGCATCGGCTGGAACGACAGCTTCCAGATCGTCCTCGACACCTTCTACGACCGCCGGAACGGCTTCCTCTTCCACACGAACCCCCTCGGCGCCCTCTACGACGCCCAGGTGACCGACGAACGGAACACCAACAGCGACTGGAACACCGTCTGGTGGGCCAAGAGCGAGATCGTCGAGGGCGGTTGGACCACGGAAATCCGGATCCCCTTCCGGTCGCTCCGCTACGCGGCGGGAGGGTCTCAGCTCTGGGGCATCAACTTCCAGCGCAACATCAAGCACCGGAATGAAAAGGTGTTCTTCACCGCCACCCCGCAGGCCTACAACCGCGAAGCGCTCATCCGTCTCTCCAACGCGGCGACCCTCGTGGGGCTCGAAGCCCCCGCGGGATCGCGGCGGATGGAGCTCAAGCCCTACGCGATCGGCTCGCAGGCGCACGCTCCCCTGAACGACGTACTCAACGAGTGGTCCGGCGACGTCGGCGCCGACTTCAAGTTCGGCGTTACCGACGGTCTCACCGCCGACGTCACCTGGAACACCGACTTCGCGCAGGTGGAAGACGACGAGACGCAGGTCAACCTGAGCCGGTTCAGTCTGTTCTACCCGGAAAAGCGCGAGTTCTTCCTCGAGGGACAGGGGGTCTTCGATTTCGGCGGCCGGCAGACCCGGGCGTTCGGCGGCCAGGGTCCGTCCGACGCTCCCATCCCGTTCTTCAGCCGGTCCATCGGGATCTCCGGCGGAAGCGCCGTGCCGATCCTGGGCGGCGCCCGGCTCCACGGCCGGGCCGGCGCCTACCAGATGGGACTCATGAACATCCAGACGGAGGGCGTGCCGGGCCTCGACGTGGAGAGCACCAACTTCAGCGCCTTCCGGATGAAGCGGGACCTCTTCTCGCGGTCCAACATCGGGGTCATCGCAACGCACCGCAACCTCGGCGCCGACGGGACGGGGTCCAACTCCCTCTACGGGGTGGACGGCAACTTCGCGCCGAGCGACAACATCCGGATCAACACCTTCTACATGGCCACCAGCGAGCCCGGCGTCGAAGCCGGACACCAGGCGGCCAGCTACATGGGTCAGTTCCGCTACGACACCGACCTGATCGACGTCTCGGCCGAGCGTCTCTACCTCGGCGACGACTTCAACCCGGGGATGGGTTTCGTCCGCCGGCGGGACTTCACCAAGAACGGCGGGTCCTTCACGCTGGCGCCGCGACCGCGCGGCATCGAGGCCATCCGCCAGTTCGAGTTCAAGGCCGACGCGAATCAGTACGACCGGCTGGACGGGGAGATGGAGACGCGGGAATACAACTTCGAGGGACGCGCCATCTTCGAGAGCAGCGACCGCCTGGTGGTGACGCACTCGGTCACGGAGGAGCATCTCCTCGACGGTTTCGACCTCTCCAGCGACGTCGCGGTTCCGGCCGGCAACTACCGCTTCGCCCGCAGCGGAATCCGGTTCTGGTTGGGAACGCACCGCGCTGTCTCCGGCTACGTCCGCTACGAGTTCGGGGATTTCTTCGGAGGAACCCGGCGGGAGGTGAGCTATTGGGGACGCGCCGAGGTCAACCGGCGCTTCTCCATGGAGCCGAACATCAGCCTCAACTGGATCGAGGTGCCCGGGGGCGAGGTGCAGGCGCAGGTGAGCCGCCTCCGCGCCACCTACACCGTCTCCCCGCAGAGCTTCGTGGGGGCGCTCGTGCAGTACAACTCGGCCGCCCAACTGATGTCGGCCAACGTGCGCTTCCGCTGGGAGTACTCGCCGGGGAGCGACGTGTTTGTCGTCTTCAGCACGAACCGCGACGGGGATGACGCCCTTTCCGGGTTGACGGACCGGGCGCTCGTGGTCAAGTTCACGCGCCTGTTCCGGTTCTAGGGCTGCCAGCGCCCCGGAGCGGCGCCAAGGCCGTGTTCGGCTCGAAGCCCACACCGGGCTCACGGAACTCGGGACACCTTGGTGCTCTGCTGGCTGTCGGCCTGGTCGCGGTCCCGGCGGCCGCGATGCCGGCGCCGCCGGTGCAATCGAGGACCCAAAGCACCTCCCAGGATCCCCAGGCGCCCGGGGCGGGGCCCGTCATTCACGGTCCCCCGCCGCCGGAACCGCCGGCGATGATCCGCCGGGACGACCAGGGCGGCGCCACCATTCGGGCCGTTCGCCTTGAGGAGCCGCTCGACTTCGACGGCCGTCTCGACGAAGCCATCTACGCGCGGATTCCCGGAATCAGCGATTTCATCCAGACCGAGCCGCTCGAAGGAGCACCGGCCACCGAAAAGACCGAGGTCTGGGTCTTTTTCGACGACGAGGCGATCTACATCGCCGGCCGCGCCTGGGACACCCAGCCGCACCGGATCGTGGCCACCGAACTCCGGCGCGACCACGGGAGCATCTGGCTCAACCAGCACCTGGCCGTCACCTTCGACACCTTCTACGACCGCCGCAACGCATTCATCTTCTACCTGAACCCCCTGGGCGGGTTCTTCGACGGCCTCATCACCGACGAACGGAACTTCAACCGCGACTGGACCGCGGTATGGGATTCCCGGACCGCCTGGTTCGAGAACGGCTGGACGACCGAACTGCGGTTCCCGTTCAAGACCCTCCGCTACCCCGCCGCGGGCCCACAGGTCTGGGGCATCAACTTCCGCCGGGTCGTCCGCTGGAAGAACGAAATCTCCTACCTGACCCAACTCCCGGCCGCCCTCGGGATCTGGTCGATCACCAAGGTGAGTTCCTATGCGACCCTGGTCGGCCTCGAGGCGCCGCCCAGCTCCCGGACCATCGAGGTGAAGCCGTACCTCACGGGGGACGCCGCCGCGGCCCAAGCCGAGAGCGGCGCCCTCGACCGGGACTTCGGGGGGGATTTCGGGGTGGACGCCAAGGTCGGGATCACCAGCGGGCTCACCGCCGATCTGACCTGGAACACCGACTTCGCCCAGGTCGAGGCGGATGCCCAGCAGATCAACCTGACCAGGTTCAGCCTCTTCTTCCCCGAAAAGCGCGAGTTCTTTCTCGAAGGGCAGGGGCTCTTCGCCTTCGGAACCTCGGAGCGCACCCCGCGCGCCTCGAGCCGGCGCTTCGGGGCGCCGAGCAGCGTCCCGCTCCTTTTCTTCAGCCGCCGGATCGGCATCGCCGGAAACCAGGTGGCGCCGATCCGGGGCGGCGCCCGGGTGACGGGAAAACTCGGGGATTTCGGTGTGGGCGCACTCGCGATCCGGAGCGGCGAGAGCGCCGCCGCGGGCGCCCCGGAAACCGACTTCTCGGTATTCCGGCTGAAGCGGGACATTCTGGGCCGCAGCACCGTCGGGGTGATGGGCACCTACCGCTCGGGCGCCGGAGACGGCCGGGGGAGCAACGCCGCCTACGGGATGGACGCGCGCTTCGGGCTCTACGAGAACCTCGACATCCGCAGCTACGCGGCCTGGACGAAGAACGAACACGAGGACCGGACCGGCATGAGCTACCGCGGCCAGTTCGACTACCAGGCCGACCGCTACGGACTCCAGCTCGAGCGGCTGGTCGTCGGCGAGGGCTTCGATCCCGGGCTCGGCTTCCTGCGCCGCCAGGACTTCCGGCGCAACTACGCGGAGGCGCGCTTCAGCCCCCGGCCGCGTTCCATCTCCTGGCTGCGGAAGATCGGCGGCACCGGCAGTGTCGACTACACCACGGACAACGACGGGAACCTGGAAACCCGGATCTTCGCGCTCCGCTCCGACGTCGAGTTGGAGAACGGGGACAGCGCCCAGTTCCAGGCGGCGCGGAACCGGGAGGTGCTGCACGAGGAATTCCGGCTGGCCGACGACCTTGCGGTGGCCGCCGGCGCACACGATTTCGACTACGCCCGCCTCAGCTACCGGGCCGGGCCCCAGCGGGCGATCTCGGGGACCTTCGCCTATCAGCAGGGCGGGTTCTTCTCGGGAACCCGGCGCGAACTTGCCTGGCGCGGCCGGCTCGAGGTCGTTCCCCACCTCATCGTCGAGCCCATCATTTCCCTGAACTGGATCACCCTTCCGGACGGCAATTACGACACCCGGCTGGTCGCTTCGAGAATCAACTACAACCTGTCTCCCCGCAGCTTTCTCGCCGCGTTCCTGCAGTACAACAGCGCCGCGAACAGCCTCTCCACGAACGTCCGGTTTCGCTGGGAATACCAGCCGGGCAGCGACTTCTATCTCGTGTACAACTCACTCCGTGACACCCTGATGCCCGGGTACCCCGAACTGAACACCCAGGCCTTCATCGTCAAGTTCACCCGCCTTTTCCGGTTCTGACAGGCTCTGGCTCCCGGTCCTTGGAGTTCCTCCCTTGTCCCGCCAGGCGTCCCGCTTTGTCCTCGCCGGCGCGGCCCTGATCGTTCCAGCCACCCTGTGGGCGCAGTCCGCCCAGCACGACGAACCCCAGGACGGCCAAGGCTCAGCCCGGCCGTCTGCGACCGTCGTACGCGGCCCCGCGCCTCCCGAGGCGCCCGAGATGGTCCGGCGCGACGACGCCGGCGGCGCCACCATGCGCGCCACGCGCCTCACCGAGCCGTTCGAACTGGACGGCCGTCTCGACGACGCGATCTACGACCGGGTGCCCGGGGTGGGCGGTTTCATCCAGGGATTGCCCCTCGAGGGCGAGCCCGCCACCGAGGCGACCGAGATCTGGGTCTTCTACGACGACGAGACGCTCTACGTCGCCGGCCGTTGCTGGGACAGCCAGCCCGACCGGATGCTGGCCACCGAAATGCGGCGCGACCACTTCGGCATCCACAACAACGAAAACCTGGCCGTCATCCTCGACACCTTCTACGACCGCCGGAACGCCTTCTTCTTCTACCTCAACCCGCTTGGCGGGTTCTTCGACGGCCTGATCGTCGACGAGTTGAACATCAACCGCGACTGGACGGCGGTCTGGGACTCCCGGGCAGCCCGGTTCGAAAACGGCTGGACCATGGAAATGGCGATCCCGTTCAAGACCCTGCGCTACGCCGGCGGTGGTCCCCAGGTCTGGGGGATCAACTTTCGCCGCATCGTGCGCTGGAAGAATGAGTACTCCTATCTGACCAGGCTTCCCGCCGCCATGGGGCCCCGCGCCATCACCAAGGTGAGTTCGGCGGGCACCCTGGTCGGCGTCGAGGCGCCGGCCAGCTCGCGCACCGTCGAGGTCAAGCCCTACCTGATCGGTGACGGCGCCGGCATCCGAGCCGACGGCGGCGGGCTGGAACGGAACTACGGCAGTGACTTCGGAGTCGACGCGAAGGTGGGCATCACCAGCGGACTCACCGCCGATCTCACCTGGAACACCGACTTCGCCCAGGTGGAGGCGGACGCCCAGCAGATCAACCTCACCCGCTTCAGCCTCTTCTTTCCGGAAAAGCGGGAGTTCTTCCTCGAAGGGCAGGGGATCTTCACCTTCGGCACCGCCTCGCGGGCGCCGCCGTCCGGATCCACGCGCAGCTTCGGCCAGCCGAGCAGCACTCCGGTGCTCTTCTTCAGCCGCCAGATCGGGATCGCCGGCGGCCAGGTAGTGCCGATCCTCGGGGGCGGGCGGGTGACCGGGAAACTCGGGGACTTTGGCGTCGGGGCGCTCGCCATCCGCAGCGGCGCGAACAGCGCCGCGGGCGCTCCGGAGACCGACTTCTCGGTCCTGCGGCTGAAGCGCGACATCCTGAACCGCAGCACGGTGGGCGTGATGGGCACCTATCGCTCCCACACTCCGAACGGACTGGGGCGGAACTTCGCTTACGGGATGGACGCCCAGTTCGGGTTCTTCGAGCACCTCACCATCCAGTCCTACGCCGCCTGGACCCAGAACGAGCTCGAGGACGAGACCGGAATGAGCTATCTGGGCCAGCTCGACTACAACGGCGACCGCTACGGCCTCAAGACGGAGCGGCTCGTGGTCGGCGACGGGTTCGACCCGGGGATCGGGTTCCTGCGCCGCCGGGACTTCCAGCGGAACTACGCCGAGGCGCGCTTCAGCCCCCGGCCGCACTCGATCTCGTGGCTCCGCAAGATCGGCTGGACCGGCAGCGTGGACCACACCACCGACAACGAATCCGTCCTCGAGACCCGGATCTTCTCCCTGCGCACCGACGTCGAACTCGAGAACGGAGACCGGCTCAACCTGAACGCCGCCCGGAACCACGAGGTGCTGAGCGAAGCGTTCACGCTGGATGCGGACGAAGGAATCGGCGTGGGGGTGGGCGCCTACGACTTCGACCAGGTCCGGGTCAGCTACCAGGCCGGCCCACAGCGTCCCGTATCGGGGAACTTCGCCTTCCAGCAGGGGGGGTTCTTCTCCGGGACCCGCCGGGAGGCGGCGTGGCGCGGTCGGGTGGAGGTGACGACGCGCTTCTCCCTCGAGCCCAGCGTCTCGATGAACTGGATCGACCTGCCGACCGGCGACTACGACACCAGCCTGATCGCGTCCCGGATCACCTACACGCTCTCCCCCCGCAGCTTCCTCGCGGGGTTTTTGCAATACAACACCGCCGCGAACAGCCTCTCCACGAATGTGCGCTTCCGCTGGGAGTACCAGCCGGGCAGCGACTTCTACGTGGTTTACAACTCGCTCAGGGACACGCTGGTCCCCGGCTACCCCGAACTGAACACCCAGTCGTTCATCGTCAAGTTCACGCGCCTTTTCCGGTTCTAGCCAGGGAACAGAAGGACTAACCGGGACCGCAAGGCCGGTACGGGAACGCCGGACCTCCGGTCGGCATCGACCACCGAGAGGCGGTCGAAACTGGATCACGCCCCCCGCCTTGACAGCAGGCACGCAAGGGACCGCCGGACCTTCAGGCCGGCACTCGCGGGCCGAGAGTTCGGAGCGCCGGCCTCCGGCCGGCATCGACCGCCGAGAGGCGGTCGAAACCGGATCACCCCACTCGTTCTCCACGGCCGAAGCGGCTTGGAACGCCGATCTTCGTCACCGCTCGCGACGCTCACGCCCGCCCGCCTCTAAAGTTCCGTCCCCCGGCCGTTCCCCTTGCACCCCACCCATCTTCGTTCGGAGACTCGCCGAGTGTTTCCGCTCGGCGTCGTCGCCGCCAGCGCTCTGCTTCTGCCGTCGCTACTAACGGCCCAGACCACGCAGGGCGGAGAGGTCTCCGGCAGCCAGGGCTCCGCTCCCGAACCGGCCTTCGTGGTGCGCGGTCCCGCGCCCCCCGAGCTTCCCGAGATGGTCCGGCGCGACGAGGCCGGGGGCGCCACCATGCGCGCCACGCGCCTCACGGAGCCGTTCGAGCTCGACGGCCGGCTCGACGACGCCATCTACGAGCGGGTGCCGGGAGTCGGCGGTTTCATCCAGGCGCTGCCGCTCGAAGGCGAGCCGGCCACCGAGCCGACCGACGTGTGGGTCTTCTACGACGACGAAGCGGTGTATATCGCCGGCAGGTGCTGGGACAGCCAGCCCCACCGCATGGTGGCGACCGAGATGCGGCGGGACAACTTCGGCATCTTCAACAACGAGAACCTCGCGGTCGTCCTGGACACCTTCTACGACCGCCGGAACGCCTTCTTCTTCTACATGAACCCGCTCGGCGGGTTCTTCGACGGCCTCATCGCGGATGAGAACCCTCCCAACCGCGACTGGACCGCGGTGTGGGACTCCCGGGCGGCCCGCTTCGAGAACGGCTGGACCATGGAGATGCGCATCCCGTTCAAGACGCTGCGCTACGCGAGCGGAGGGCCCCAGGTGTGGGGAATCAACTTCCGCCGGGTCGTCCGCTGGAAGAACGAGCTGTCCTACCTCACCCGGGTTCCCACGGCCCTCGGACCCCGCGCCATCACCAAGATCAGCTCGGCAGGGACGCTCGTGGGCCTGGAGGCGCCCGCCAGTTCCCGGACCGTCGAGGTGAAGCCCTACCTCATCGGCGACGCCGCCGGGATCCGCGCCGGCGCCGGCGCGCTGGAACGGGACTACGGCGGCGACTTCGGGGTGGACGCCAAGGTCGGCATCACCAGCGGCCTGATCGCCGACCTCACCTGGAACACCGACTTCGCCCAGGTCGAAGCGGACGCCCAGCAGATCAACCTCACCCGCTTCAGCTTGTTCTTTCCCGAGAAGCGCGAGTTCTTCCTCGAAGGGCAGGGGACCTTCAGCTTCGGCACTTCGAGCCGCAGCCCCCCCGCGGGATCGACGCGCAGCTTCGGCCCGCCGAGCAGCACCCCGGTGCTCTTCTTCAGCCGCCAGATCGGGATCGCCGACGGCCAGATTGTGCCGATTCTCGGCGGCGGGCGGGTGACCGGCAAGCTCGGCGACTTTGGCGTCGGGGCGCTCGCCATCCGAACCGGAGGGAACAACGCGGCGGGCGCCCCGGAGACCGACTTCTCGGTCCTGCGGCTGAAGCGCGACATCCTGAACCGCAGCACGGTAGGCGTCATGGGCACCTACCGGTCCCACGGCGCCCGCGGCCTCGGGCGGAACTTCGCTTACGGGATGGACGCCCGCTTCGGGTTCTTCGAGAACCTCACCATCCAGTCCTACGCCGCCTGGACCCAGAACGAACTCGAGGACGCGACCGGGATGAGCTATCTCGGTCAGCTCGAATACAACGGCGACCGCTACGGGCTCAAGACGGAACGGCTCGTGGTGGGCGACGGCTTCGATCCGGGGATCGGGTTCCTGCGCCGCCGTGACTTCCAGCGCAACTACGGGGAGGCGCGCTTCAGTCCCCGCCCGCACTCCATCTCCTGGCTGCGCCAGATCGGCTGGACCGGCAGCGTCGACTACACCACCGACAACGCAGGGACTCTCGAGACGCAGATCCTCCAACTGCGGACGGAGGTCGAACTCGAAAACGGGGACCGGCTGAACGTGGACGCCGCCCGGAACCACGAGGTGCTCAGCGAAGAGTTCCTGCTGGACGAGGACCAGGGGATCGGCGTGGGGGTGGGTCCGTACGACTTCGACCACGTCCGGGTCGCCTACCAGGCGGGGCCGCAGCGTCCCATCTCGGGCAACTTCGCCTTCCAGCAAGGGGGCTTCTTCTCGGGGACCCGGCGCGAGGCGGCGTGGCGCGGACGGGTCGAGGTGACAACGCGCTTCTCCCTCGAGCCCACCGTCTCGATGAACTGGATCGACCTCCCGACCGGCGACTACGACACCAACCTGATCGCGTCCCGGATCAACTACACGCTCTCGCCCCGCAGCTTTGTCGCGGCGTTCCTCCAGTACAACACCGCCGCGAACAGCCTCTCGACGAACGTGCGCTTCCGCTGGGAATACGAACCGGGAAGCGACCTCTACGTGGTCTACAACTCGCTCAGGGACACCCTGGCGCCCGGCTACCCCGAACTCAACACGCAGTCCTTCATCGTCAAGTTCACCCGCCTCTTCCGGTTCTGATCGCGACGAATCGGGTTGCAGTTGTCGCCTGACAGGCGACGGCCTACAATCAGTCGTTGATCGCATCGTTCCGCCACCGCGGCCTGCAGGCGCTCTACGAGGGCAGGACCGCGTGGCGGGTCGGACCGGAGCATGTGCGCAAATTACGGGACATCCTGGCGGCGCTCGATCGGAGTCGCGGGCCGGAGGACATGAATCTGCCCGGGTTCCGGTTGCACGCGCTGAAGGGACCCCTGAAAGGACACCACGCGGTGTCCGTGTCCGGCAACTGGCGGGTGACCTTCCGATTCGAGGAGGGCGCGGTGGTCGATGTGAACTACGTGGACTATCACTGAGGAGAAGACGATCATGGCCATGCACAATCCGCCGCATCCGGGCGGCATCGTGAAGAGGCAGTGTCTCGAACCTCTGGGTCTGACCGTGACCCGAGCTGCCGCGGGTTTGGGCGTCACCCGGCAGGCGCTCTCGGAGTTGCTGAACGGGCGAACGGGGATCTCGGTGGAGATGGCGATCCGCCTTTCGAAGGCCTTTGGTTCGACGCCCGAGACCTGGCTGGGGATGCAGATGGCCTACGATCTCTGGCAGGCTCGGGGCCGCGCCGGAGAGATCGCGGTCGAGCGCTTCGTGGCAGCCTGATCCGGCCGGCACGGAGCCGCAGGGCCGCGGAACCGCGCTTCGCTCCGTGAGAACGAGGACTGCGGACCGGCCGCGGTTCTCGGCGTAGAGTTCCCCCGCCCCCCGGTTTCCCGCTCTTGTCCCGCTACGCGCGTCGCGCCGTTCTCGCCGCCGCCGCCGCGATCGTTCCGAGCCTGCTGTGGGGACAGTCCGCCGAGCTCGCGGAACGGCAGGACGACCAGGGCGCGGCGCCGGCGCCCGCCTTCGTGGTCCGCGGTCCCGCGCCCCCCGATCTACCCGAGATGGTGCGCCGGGACGATGCCGGCGGCGCCACCATGCGCGCTACCCGCCTCGAAGGATCGTTCGAGTTCGACGGCCGTCTCGACGACGCCATCTACGACCGGGTTCCGGGAGTCGGCGGCTTCATCCAGGCGCTCCCGCTGGAGGGTGAACCAGCCACCGAAGACACCGAGGTCTGGGTGTTCTTCGACGACGAAGCGGTCTACATCGCCGGGAGGTGCTGGGACTCGCAGCCGGACCGGATCGTGGCGACCGAGATGCGGCGGGACCACTTCGGCATCTTCAACAACGCGAACCTCGCCGTCATTCTGGACACGTTCTATGACCGCCGGAACGCCTTCTTCTTCTACCTGAACCCGATCGGCGGCTTCTTCGACGGCCTCATCGTGGACGAGCGCGGCGTAAACCGGGACTGGACGGCGGTCTGGGACTCCAGGGCGGCCCGCTTCGAGAACGGCTGGACCATGGAGATGCGCATCCCGTTCAAGACCCTGCGCTACGCAACCGGGGGGCAGCAGGTCTGGGGCATCAACTTCCGCCGGGTGGTGCGCTGGAAGAACGAGATGTCCTACCTGACCCAGGTGCCGGCCGCGCTCGGCCCGCGGGCGATCACCAAGATCAGCTCGGCGGGCACCCTGGTGGGACTCGAAGCGCCTGCCAGTTCCCGGACGGTCGAGGTGAAGCCGTATCTCATCGGTGACGCCGCCGGCGCCCGGATCGAGGCCGGGTCGCTCGACCGCGACTTCGGCGGGGACTTCGGGCTGGACGCCAAGGTGGGGATCACCAGCGGGCTCACCGCCGATCTCACCTACAACACCGACTTCGCCCAGGTCGAGGCCGACGCCCAGCAGATCAACCTGACGCGGTTCAGCCTCTTCTTCCCCGAAAAGCGCGAGTTCTTCCTGGAAGGCCAGGGGATCTTCGAGTTCGGCACTACGGGCCGCGGCGCGCCGCCCGGGTCCACCCGCAGCTTCGGGCCGCCGAGCAGCACCCCGGTGCTGTTCTTCAGCCGCCGCATCGGCATCGAGGCCGGCCAGGCGGTGCCTATTACGGGCGGAGCCCGGGTGACCGGAAGGCTCGGCGAATACAACGTGGGCGCGATCGCGATGCGCAGCGGCGAGAGTGCCGCTGCCGGCTCCCCGGAGACGGACTTCTCGGTATTCCGGCTGAAGCGCGACATCCTGAACCGCAGCACCGTCGGCGTGATGGGGACGTA
>LXNJ01000178.1_pt1 | contig 46468 bp, 42 predicted proteins | sample 809081 | NCBI WGS metagenome assembly LXNJ01 (sample SAMN04870510, study PRJNA318959) | sponge metagenome | biome: sponge; feature: marine sponge reef; material: water | host: Petrosia ficiformis | place: Greece: Milos, Mediterranean Sea | collected 2013-05-29 | depth 5-7 m | reverse complement strand
GCAGGTCTACCTCGACGGGGCCAACCTCAACGCCATGGTGGGCCTGGCCCGGCCGGGCCGGTTCGGCGCCGATGTCAGCCACATCAACCTGCACAAGACGTTCTGCATCCCCCACGGCGGGGGCGGCCCGGGCGTCGGCCCCATCGGCGTGGCCAAGCACCTCATCCCGTTCATGCCGAACCATCCGCTCGCCCCGGTGGCCGGGCCCCCGACAGGCCCGGGACCGGTAGCGGCCGCGCCCTGGGGCTCGGCGGGAATCCTGGCCATCCCGTGGATGTATATCCACATGATGGGAGCCGAGGGCTTGCGGCGGGCCACCGAGGTCGCCATCCTCAACGCCAACTACGTGGCCACCCGGCTCAGCGAGGCCTACCCCATCCTGTACGCCGGGTCGGAGGGGTTCGTGGCCCACGAGTGCATCATCGACACCCGTGTGCTGCGGGACACGTGCGGGATCACTGTCGACGACATCGCCAAGCGCCTGATCGACTTCGGCTTCCACGCCCCCACCATGAGCTTCCCGGTGGCGGGCACGCTGATGATCGAGCCCACCGAGTCCGAGGGCAAGGCCGAGCTGGACCGGTTCTGCGACGCCATGCTGGCTATCGCCCAGGAGGCCCAGAAGGTGGGCCGGGGCGAGTGGCCCGCCGACGACAACCCGCTGGTCAACGCCCCCCACACCTGCGAGGACGTGACCGCCGACGAGTGGCCTCATCCGTACAGCCGCACCGAGGCCGCCTACCCGGAGGCCTTCGACCGGGCCAACAAGTACTGGTCCCCGGTTGGCCGCATCGACGGCGCCTACGGCGATCGCAACATCATGTGCTCGTGCCCGCCGCTGGAGGACCTCGCCGAGGTTCTCGACGGCTGACACGGCCCGCACCGCCGGGCCGCCCCGGCTGCTCCACACAGGAATCTCGGGTTGATTGTGTGGCCTGTATGCACAGAAATCGCACCTAGATTCTGAACGGCCTTCTTAGAGCGCGCCATATACCCGAGGGAGAACGCCATGCCCGACGCCCTAGTGGAACGCGACGGCCACGTGATGGTCATCACCATGAACCGGCCCAAGCGCATGAACGCCATCACCGGGCCGATGCTCATCCGCATGTACGACGCCTACGAGGAGGCTTCCGCCGACCCGGAGGTGCGCTGCATTGTGGTGACCGGCGCGGGCGGCAACTTCTGCTCGGGCGCCGACCTTCGGGCAATGGCCGGCGACGCCAAGGACTCCGACCCACTCGATCACCGGGCCCGGATGGCCGAGGACCCCGACATCGTCTACAAGGCCCTGTTCCGCCACTACCGGCCGACCAAGCCGATCGTGGCCGCGGTCGAGGGAGTCGCCATCGCGGGCGGGACCGAGCTCCTGCAGGCTATGGAGATCAGGGTGGCCAGCGAGTCGGCCCGGTTCGGGGTCAGCGAGGCCCGATGGTCGCTGTATCCGATGGGGGGCTCTGCGGTGCGGCTGCCCCGCCAGATCCCCTACACCCACGCGGCCGAGATCCTGCTCACCGGCAAGCACATCAGCGCCGCCGAGGCTCTCGAGATCGGCCTGGTCGGCCATGTGGTGCCCGACGGCCAGGCCCTCGACCAGGCCTTGGAGATCGCCGGCGTGGTGGCGGCCAACGGGCCGCTGGCCACCGCGGCCATCACCCGCACGCTTCACGAGTGCGACGGCATGGAGCTTGACGACGCCCTCCGACACGAGTGGGACTACGGCCAGGCGGTGTTCCGCTCCAACGACGCCAAGGAGGGCCCGAAGGCCTTCGCCGAGAAGCGAACCCCCAACTTCACCGGCACCTGATCCGCCGAACTGGCAGCCGAACGACCCCTATAGGGGGCAGAACGCTGCCAATTCCGACGGTTCGGGACTCACCGCTGCGAACTGGCAGCCAAACGACCCCCATAGGGGACAATGCGCTGCCAATTCCCTGCGCGGTTTGGCGCTAGGGTGCCGGGCTCGATGCGGAGCTTCGACCTTCTGATCATCGGCGCGGGCTCGGGCAACTCGGTTATCGGGCCCGAGCACGACGACTGGGACATCGCGATCGCCGAGCACGGCCTCTTCGGGGGCACCTGCCTCAACGTCGGCTGCATCCCGTCCAAGATGTTCGTGTACGCCGCCGAAGTGGCCACCCTGGCCGCCGACTCCGAGCGTCTGGGCATTCACACTCGCTTCGACGGCGCCGACTGGCCCGCAGTGCGCGACCGGATCTTCGGCCGGATCGACCCCATCGCGGAGGGCGGGCTCACCTACCGGCAGGAACTGCCCAACGTGACCGTCTTTGCCGACACTGCCCGCTTCGTGGGGCCCCGCACGGTGGCGGTCGGAGACGAGACCATCACCGCTGAACGGATCGTGGTCGCGGCAGGAGCCCGGCCCGCCATTCCCGACGTGGACGGTCTGGCGACCTGGGGCTACCACACCTCCGACACCATCATGCGCCTCGATGACCTTCCCGAGCGCCTGCTGGTCATGGGCGGGGGCTACATCGCGGCCGAGCTGGGCTCGGTAATGGGCGCCTTCGGCTCACGGGTGACGTTCGTGCTGCGGGGCGACACCTTCCTGCGCCGGGAGGACGATGAGATCCGTACCCGGTTCACATCGGAGTACAGCCGCCGTTTCGACGTGCGGTTCGACACCAAGGTGCTCTCGGCCCGCCGGGAGGGCGCCGAGGTCGTGCTCGACGTTCAGGACGGTGCCGGCCGCCGGACCGAACTGCGAGCCGATGAGCTGCTGGTGGCCACCGGTCGGACTCCCAACTGCGACCGGCTGGACGTGACCGCTGCAGGCATCGACACCGACTCAGCCGGCTACGTCGTCACCGACGATCAGCTCCAGACCTCCGCCGAAGGCGTGTGGGCGCTGGGCGACATCACCAACCCGGTGCAGCTCAAGCACGTCGCCAACCACGAGGCCCGGGTGGTGCGCCACAACCTGTCCCACCCCGACGATCCGATCCGGGTCGACCACCGCTTCATCCCCCACGCGGTGTTCGGCCACCCCCAGGTGGCCAGCGTCGGCCTGACCGAGCGGGAGTGCCAGCAGCAGCAGATCCCGTACCGCAGCCACGTGCAGCCCTACAGCTCAGCCGCGTACGGCTGGGCCATGGAGGACACCGACAGCGCAGTCAAGGTGATCGCCCATACCGAGACCCGGCGCCTGCTCGGCGCCCACATCATCGGTCCCCAGGCTTCCACCCTCATACAGCAGCTGATCCAGGGGATGCACTTCGACCTGACCGTGGATCAGATGGCCCGCCACCAGTACTACATCCACCCAGCCCTCCCTGAAGTAGTCGAACAGGCCCTACTAGAGCTCTAGAGAGCCCACTCAGCGGTATCAACAGACTCGCCGACCAGCGGCGACCCACACGGGCCACCGGCGGCGCGAGGGCGAGGCCGGCGGGTGGCGGCGAGGAACGGCCGACCGACAATGGGGCGAAGCCCCGTCGGTCGAACGGCCTCGACGACAGGACCCGCCGGCCGGGACAGACACTTACGCAGAAGGCGTGGTCCGTATGCTGAAGGGCATGGCCAGCACGTTCGGGACCCTGTTCCGGGTCACCACCTTCGGCGAGTCGCACGGCGGCGCAGTGGGCGTGGTGGTCGACGGCTGCCCGCCCAGGCTGGCCCTAGACCTGTCTGAGGTTCAGGCCGACCTGGACCGGCGCCGCCCGGGCCAGAGCCGGCTGGTCACCCAGCGGGCCGAGAGTGACACCGCCGAGATCGTGTCGGGAGTCTTCGGCGGTTACACCACCGGCACGCCCATCGCGGTGCTGGTGCGCAACAAGGACGCCCGCTCCGAGGCCTACGAGCACCTGCGGGACGTGTACCGGCCCTCCCACGCCGACTACACCTACGACGCCAAGTACGGCTTCCGGGACTGGACCGGCGGAGGCCGGGCGTCGGCGCGCGAGACCATCGGTCGGGTCGCGGCGGCGGCCATCGCCCGCAAGCTGCTACAGGCTGCAGCCGGTGTGGAGGTGCTGGGCTGGGTTCAGTCGGTGCATGACATCGAAGCGGCCGTCGATCCGGGCGCAGTCACCCGCGACGACGTGGAGGCCGGTCCCACCCGCTGCCCCGACCCGGCCGCGGCAGAGCAGATAGTCGAGGCCATCGAGGCTGCCCGGCGCGACGGCAACTCTCTGGGCGGCGTGGTGGAGTGCGTGTGCCGCGGCGTGCCCGCCGGGCTGGGCGAGCCGGTGTTCGACAAGCTCGAGGCAGCCCTGGCCGGGGCCATGCTGTCGCTTCCGGCGGCCAAGGGCTTCGAGATCGGCAGCGGATTCTCCGGCACCCGTCTCACCGGTCTGTCCCACAACGACCCGTTCATACCGGGCGAAGGCGACTCGATCCGCACCGCCTCCAACCGCTCCGGCGGCGTGCAGGGCGGCATCTCCAACGGCGAGGACATCGTGATCCGGGTGGCGTTCAAGCCGACCTCCACCATCGCGTCCGAACAGCAGACCGTCACCCGAGGCGGCGAGGCCACCACCCTGGCCGCCCGCGGCCGCCACGACCCGTGCGTGCTGCCCCGCGCCGTGCCCATGGTCGAGGCCATGGCGCTGCTGGTGCTGGCCGACCACTGGCTGCGCCAGCAGGCCGTGGACGTACTCGATCCCCTTCCCGAACGCCCCTGAGCCGCGCCACCGGTTAGGCCGGGGGTGGCACGGGGGCAAGCAATGGCGGCGCTCGCGCCGCCAGGGCGCGCCCGTGACAGGACCCGCCGGCCGGACCACCAAAGTCAGGCGATCAGCGGTGGAAGGGGGGCTTGACCACCCGGGCCGGCAGGTCCCGGCCCCTCACGTCGATGACCACGTCATCGCCGATAGCGATATCGGGCGCCAAGAAGGCCAGCGCGATGCCCTGGCCCAGCACCGGCGAGAAGTTGCCGCTGGAGACCACGCCGACCTCGTCGCCGCCTCGCCGGACCGCGCAGCCGTCGCGGGGCGGGCGGCCCTTGTCGGCCAGCAGGCCCCGCAGCCGCCGGTGCGGCCCGGCCTCGCGCTCGGCCTCCAGCGGGGCCCGACCCCGGAAGTCGCCCTTGTCCCAGCGCACGACCCAGCCCAGACCGGCCTGAAGAGAGGTTATGCCGGGGCCTAGCTCGTGGCCGTGCAGGGGCAGTCCCGCCTCCAGGCGCAACGTGTCGCGCGCTCCCAGGCCGGCCGGCGAGGCTCCGGCGTCGACCAGGCGCTCCCACACGGTGGCGGCGTCCTCGACGCCGACGGCCATCTCGACGCCGTCCTCGCCCGTGTACCCGGTGCCGGCCACCGTGACCGGGATGTCAGCGAAGCGGCCGGAGCTCACCTTGAACCGACCGACCGACGCCACATCGTCTCCGCCCGCGGCCGCGAGCCGGGCTCGGGCCTCGGGGCCCTGGACCGCGATCACCGCTCGCGCCGTGGTCACGTCGGCCACATCCAGATCCTCGGCTCCTTCCCGAAGGGCGCCGACGACCCGGTCAGTGTTGGAGGCGTTGGGCATCACATCGAACCGGTCGGCGCCGACCCACCACACGATGATGTCGTCGAGCACCGACGCGTCGGAGGCGTCGAGCAGGTGGGTGTACTGGGCCGACCCGACCCCGACCCGGTCCAGGTCGTTGGTCAGGGCCCACTGCAGGGCGCGGTGGGCGCCGGCGCCCTGCACCCGCACCGTCCCCAGGTGCGACACATCGAAGACAGCCGCCCCCGTGCGGCAGGCCATGTGCTCGGCGACGGTGCCGGTCTCGTACTGCAGGGGCATCTCCCAGCCCCCGAACGGCACGAGCTTCGCCCCGGACCGTGCGTGCACATCGTGCAGTGGTGAGCGCCGCAGATCGGACATGGCGAAGGTCTAGCTCAGGCGGCGACGGCGAGCCCGTACTTGCGGCCGATCCACTCCATATCACGGCGGTTCAGGAACTTGATCTGAACGTCCGGGTAGTTCTCCGCGAGCAGTCTCAGCTTCTGCTTCTTGCGGTTGACGAGCCGCTGGCGCAGGGTGGTGAGCTCCACGTACATGTCGAAGTCGGGCAGGTAGAAGTCCGGCGTGAATCCGCAGGCGGTGTTGCCGCTGGAGTCGCGCTCGAGAACGAACATCCGCGGCTCGTACTCCCAGTTGATGCCGTAGGAGTCGAGCAGGCCGGCGAACGCCTGCTCGGAGGGGTGGGCGAAATCCACGCGCCGCTCTCAGGACTCGCCGATTGCGGCTTGAGCGTCGCCCTCTTCGCCCTCTTCGCCCTCGGCGCGCTCGTCGGTGGCGGGGTGGAGCTCGACTATGGCTGCGTCCACCTCGCGCCCGATGCTCGACAGCGGCAGAACGCCCTGGCCGCGCTGGAGGGCGTCGATGAGGTCGTCCTGGCTGCGCACGATGGCCGCGCTGGCCCCGTCGATCACCAGATTCGCCGAGGAGATGTCCTGCCCGAGCTCGTTGCGGACGTAGTCGAAGATGGCCCGCACCTTCTCGAGCTTGATGCCGTTGTCGAGCAGCCGCTTGATCACCTTCAGCCGGACCAGGTCGTCGTAGCTGTACAGGCGGCGGCTGCCGCTGCCGGTGGCCTCGACGAGGGAGGGAGCGATGAGCCCGGTGCGGGCCCAGTAGTCGAGTTGCCGGTAGGTGATGCCGACAACATCGGCGGTGAGCTTGGCGCTGTACCCCTGAAGGTGCGACACGTCTCGGTCCATGAGCTGCTCCCTCGCTTGTCGCTGGTGCCCGTCTCGGACGCCGGAAACAATGACAGCACCGGAATTACGGCGCTGTCACCTGTGGAAACTCTACGGTGAACCGGCGCGCGAGTCAAACACCGACACCTGACAGGTGGCTCGGCGCGGCCACTCGAGGGCCGCGGTCGACGGCTGCTACGTGCCGAAGTCCTCGGGAGAGACCGAGTCGATGAACTCCCGGAACTGCTCGACGACCTCTTCGGCCGGTTGCTCGTCGGCCACCGCGTTGCCCTCCGCGGTGTAGCCGGCCTCCTCAATCACCGACTCCTCGGCGAAGATCGGCGTGCCGGTGCGGGCCGCAAGGGCAATGGCATCGGAAGGGCGGCTCGAGAGCACGAACCGGCTGCCGTCGCGAAGCAGGTGCAACTCGGCGAAGAAGGTCTTGTCCCGCAGCTCGGTGACCACGACCCGCTCGAGGTCCGCCGACAGCTCCTCGAGCACGTTGCGCAGCAGGTCGTGGGTCATCGGCCGGGGTGTGGTCATGCCATCGAGGGCTATGGCGATGGCGGTCGCCTCGGGCGCGCCGATGAAGATGGGGAGCAGCCGCGCCGCGTCGGACATCTCCCGTAGCAGCACGATCGGAGCGTTGGACGGCAACTCCACCCGCACTCCTAGCAGTTCCATCTGCTGCACGCCGGCATCCTACTCCGTCCCGACGATCGGTGGATTGGCGGCCGCGAGCGGCTGATCCGACCCGTCCTGGCCGCTCGGCCTCCGGCCTCCGGCTTCAGCCCGGTGATCCGTAGAAGACAGGGACGTACACGTCGGGGTCGGCGGCCAGCAACTCCACATCAGCGGCCGCGACCAGCCGGAGGTTCCGGTACCGGCCCTCATGGTCGAGGCCGTAGCCGACCACGAACGAGTCGGCCACGTCGAGGCCCGCGAAGTCGATCTCCACCGGGACCACCCTTCGGACCCGCCGGTCCAGGAGCGTGCACACCGCCACCGACCTGGGGTTGCGACGCTGCAGCTCCGTGCGCAGGAACGCAGTGCTCAGACCGGTGTCGACGATGTCCTCGACGATCACCGCGTCGCGGCCGGCGATGTCGAGGTCGAGGTCCTTGAGCAGACGAACCCGGCCCGAACCGGGCGTGTAGGGGGTAATGGCCATGAAGTCGACGGTCACCGGCACGGTCATGGCACGAACCAGATCGGCAAGGAACGGCACGCTGCCTCGCAGCACCCCGATCAGCACGACGCCGTCGTGGTAGCGGGCCGACATCTCGGCTGCCAGGCGGGCGACCGTGGATGCGATCTCATCCTCTGTCAGCAGCACGCGCGGCTCACCGGGCCCCGCTTCCACCGGCGGCACGCCTTCAGTCCAGGTGCGGCCGGAGCAGGCGCCGCAGCAGGAGGCGATGCAGGGACTCGGTCAGTTCCAGGATCTCGGCCAGCTCCGAGCGCAGTCTCGCGGTGGCGTTGCGAGCCATGAGAGGCCCGAGCAGTTGCTCGTACACGCCGGCCTCCCGGTCGGCGGCGACCCTGAACATGCGCAGGTTCCGCGCCGGAATGCCGTGCTCGGCCAGGGCTGCGACCGTTCTCGCCGCGAGCTGCGCCTCCTGATCGAACACGGCCCCGGTCTCGTGGCCGTCGGATCCGCTCGTCGGGGCGATGAGGCCGAGGCGTTGCAGCTCGGCGATGTGGTCGACATCGCTGCCGACAGCTTGGGCCAACTCCTCGGCGGTGAGGCTCACGGAGTCCACCGCAGCGTCCCTGGAGTCCTCGGCGTCCTCTGCGTCCTCTTCGTCGCGGCGGGACGCGAACAGCGACGGAGTCCCGGGCGGGTCGTTGCTTCCGGGAGCCGCGCTCCGCAACGCTGACGGTGGCACCTCCCCCGCGACCAGGCGGCGCTTGATCTCCTTGAGGGGCAGGAAATGGTCGCGCTGCTGGACCAGGATCCAGTTGAGCTTCTCGATGTCGGCGTCGAAGAACTTCCGGTAACCCGACGGGGTGCGCTGCGGGGCGATCAGGCCCTGGCTCTCCAGGAAGCGGATCTTCGAGATCGTCAGGTCGGGGTGCTCGGTCGACAGGAGCGAGAGCACCTCTCCGATGGACCGGTGACCGCGGCTCACTGCGGCGAGGTCCCGTGCACGAAGATGAGCTTGAACTTGCCGACCTGCACTTCGTCGCCCTCGCTGAGATCGCCACGCTCGATGAGCTTGCGATTGACGTAGGTGCCGTTCAGTGAGCCCACGTCCCGGATCGAGTACCGGGCGCCGTCGCGCTCGACTTCGGCGTGGCGGCGCGAGACGGTTATGTCGTCGAGGAAGATGTCGCTGGCGGGATCCCGGCCCAGCGACACCACGTCGGAGTCGAGGGCATAGCGGGCACCCGCCTTGGCCCCCTGGTTGACGACGAACAGCCCCTGGTGGCGTCCGAACGCCGAGCGGTCCACGTAGACGCTGCCAGGTGAGGCGTCAGGCTCCACCGCCCGGTGCTCGGTGGTGGCGTCGCTGGGCAGCAGCCGCTGACCGCACGAAGCGCAGGTCTCCGCTCGGCGGCGGTTGCTGTGACCGCACTCCGGACACGGCGCCGACGCCACTTCCCTACCCCGCTATGAGGTCCCTGTAGCCGTCCGCGTCGAGCAGGCTGTCGAGCTCTGCTGCGTCGTCGAAGGTGACGGTGCAGATCCAGCCGTCGCCGTACGGGTCCTCGTTCAGCCGCTGGGGCGCGCCGCCCAGCTCGTCGTTCACGTCGGCCACCACCCCGCTCACCGGGGCGAACAACTCCGACACGGACTTGGTGGACTCGACCTCCCCGAAGGCCTCGCCCTGCTCGACCCGGTCGCCTACCTGGGGCAGCTCCACGTAGACCACATCGCCGAGCGCGTCCTGCGCGTAGTCGGTGATGCCGATTCGGACAGCGTCGCCTTCGACCAGAGCCCACTCGTGATCGCTCGAGTAGCGCAGATGATCCGGAATGCTCATAGCCCGAAGCTACCCCATAGCAGCGACGAACTCGCGACTCAGAGGCCGAGCGGGTAGGCGACCCCGGTCCATTCGGGCGAGGCCGCGGCGTGCGTTCCCTCTATCATCGAATGGCAGCGGTGCTACTGTCCCGCCGAAAACGTTTGCGTACAAGCGGAGGGGTCCGATGGCCGATGTCGTGCTAGAGGCGTTGAACAAGGAGTACGACAACGGGTTCAGGGCCGTGACCGACCTGAACCTGGAGATCAACGAGGCCGAGTTCCTGGTGATGGTCGGGCCGTCGGGCTGTGGCAAGTCCACCACCCTGCGGATGATCGCCGGGTTGGAGGACATCACCTCGGGGACACTCAAGATCGGCGACCGGGTGGTGAACGAGCTTCCGCCCAAAGACCGCGACATCGCCATGGTCTTCCAGAACTACGCCCTGTATCCGCACATGAGCGTGTTCGACAACATCGCCTTCTCGCTGAAGCTGGCCCGGCGCCCCAAAGCCGAGATCAAGGAGAGGGTCACGGAGGCCGCCCGCATCCTCGAGCTGGAGAGCCAGCTCGACAAGCGCCCCGCCCATCTCTCCGGCGGCCAGCGCCAGCGGGTCGCCATGGGGCGCGCCATCGTGCGCCGGCCCCGGGTGTTCCTGCTCGATGAGCCCCTGTCGAATCTCGACGCCAAGCTGAGGGTGCAGATGCGGGCCGAGATCACCGGACTGCAGCGCGAGGTCGGCGTCACCACGTTCTACGTGACCCACGATCAGGTGGAGGCCATGACCATGGCCGACCGGGTGGCCGTGATCAGCCAGGGCGTGCTGCAGCAGGTCGACACACCGATGGCGCTGTTCAATGAGCCCGACAACCTCTTCGTGGCCGCCTTCATCGGGTCACCGTCGATGAACATCATGGAAGGGGTGGTCGACCGCAACGGCCAGGGCCTGAAGATGACGCTGGGCCGCCAGTCGCTGGCCGTGCCCGAAGAGGTCCTGCAGCGCAGACCCGCTCTGGAGGGCTACCTCGGTCGGAAGGTGGCCGTGGGTCTGCGTCCCAAGGACTTCGAGGACGCCGCGATCACCTCGGACCATCCTGCCGACCAGCGGCTCCGCGCCGAGGTGCTGCACACCGAGGCACTCGGTTTCGAGATCATCGCCTACTTCGATGTGGACGCCAAGCCGATCATCTCCCAGGAGGCCCTGGAACTGAGCGACGAGGAGATCAGTGCGGCTGAGAGCTCCACCACCAGGGTCAACGCCCGGTTCAACCCCTCCACCAGCGTGCGCGCCGGCGACGCCATCGATGTGGCCGTCACCGTCGGCAACGCCCACTTCTTCGACCTGGAGACAGGCCTGGCCATCCGCGCCTGACCCGGACCTCTGGAGGCTGACCGGCCCACGCCATGGCCGGACGGGCACTTGGGGTCTCTCCTCCGGTGCCAAGATGAGGTGATGATGAACGCAACAGCCAACGCAGAGCGCTACACGGTCATCTCCGCCGACTGCCACGCGGGCGGCGACATCGACGACTACCGCCCCTACCTGCCGTCGAGGCTGCACGCCGACTTCGACGCCTGGAAGCAGGACTACTTCAACCCCTTCGCGGACCTCCAGGACTCCAAGCGGGTGCGCAACTGGGACACCGGGGTGCGCACGCGCGATCTCGAGGCCGACGGCCAGGTCGCCGAGGTCGTGTTCCCCAACACCGTGCCGCCGTTCTTCCCGTCGTCGCTCCTGGTTGCCCGCCCTCCGGCATCGGCGGCCGAGTTCGAGCAGCGGTGGGCGGGCCTTCAGGCCCACAACCGGTGGCTCGTGGACTGGTGCGGAGAGCTTCCCGGGCGCCGGGCCGGTCTGGCCCAGGTATTCCCCAACGACATCGGTGCGGCCGTGGGCGAGGTCGAGTGGGCCGCCGAGAACGGGCTCAGCGGCGTGCTGGTCCCGGCCGTGCCGCCCGACTCCGATGTGCCGCCGCTGTGGAGCGACTACTACGACCCGCTGTGGGCCGCCTGCCAGGACACGGAACTGCCGGTCAACCAGCACGGAGGCGCGGGCATACCCGACCTTCAAGACTCCCCCAACCGCGCCTTCCTGATGCTGATGGAGGTGCCGTTCTTCGCCAATCGGAGCCTGTGGCACCTCATCGTGAGCGGCGTGTTCGAGCGCTTCGGTGGACTGCGCTTCGTGATGACCGAGCAGCGCGTCGGGTGGGTTCCCGCAGCTTTGTCCAAGATGGACGCCTACTGGCGACTCTTCACCGGCGACGGCAACGTCGGGGAAATGACCGCGGACGCCTTCCAGTTGCCCAACCCGCCGAGCAGCTACTTCAAGACCAACTGCTACATGGGAGCCAGCTTTCCCGGCCGGGACGAAGCCGAGGCGATCCGCCAGCTCGGGGTCGACCGGTTCATGTGGGGCAGCGACTATCCCCACAGCGAGGGCACGTTCCCGGACTCGGTGGCGTCGCTGCGCCACGTGTTCTGCGGCTGGTCGGAGGACGACCTTCGGAAGCTCCTCGGCGGAACCGCTGCGGAGGTCTACAACCTCGATATCGACGCACTGGCTGCTGTGGGCGTGGGGCCGACGGTCTCCGAGGTGGCCGAGCCGCTCACGGAGCTGCCCGACAACCCCAGCATGGCGTTCCGTTTCCGCCCCTGATCGTCGAAGGCGGACCCACCGCCCGATGGACTTCCCGACATCGCCGGAATCGCTCGGCCCGCCCGAGCTGACCCAATACCTGAGAAGCGCCGGCCTGCTGGCCGACGGGCGGGTTACCGAGGTCCGCTTCGAGCTGATCGGCGGGGGCAAGATGGGTGACAACGCCCGCTACTTCCTGTCCTATGACGGCGCCGAGGACCGGGCGCCGTCGACTCTCGTGGCCAAGTTCCCGGCGGCCGACGAGCGGGCCCGGACCATGGCCGGCGCCGCGGGCGCCTACTACAACGAGGTGATGTTCTACCGGGTGCTGGCTCCGCGGGCCTCGATCCGCGTCCCGGCCGTCTACGGCAGCGAGATCAGCGCCGACCGCGGGGCGTTCCTGCTGCTGCTGGAGGACATGGCTCCCGCCGAGCCGGGCATCCAGACAGTGGGCGAGAGCCGTTCACATGCCGTCACGGCGCTGCGGGAGGCGGTGAAGCTGGCTGCCGCCTTCTACGGCGACGGCAGTCTCACCGGCCTCGACCATGTGGTCGGCTCGACCCGCGGCGGCGAGAACGCCGAGTTCGCGCAGCTGCTGCTCCAGGACGCCTGGCCGGGTTTCGTGGACCGGTTCGGTCATGTGCTCGACACCGGCGGCCTGGCCTTCGGCGAGCGCTACGTGGACAGCTTCGCCAAGGCTTCGTCCTCCTACGAGGGCGCGACCACGCTGGTGCACGGCGACTTCCGCAGCGAGAACATCCTCTTCCGCGGCGACACTGCTACCACCGTCGATTGGCAGACCCCGGCCGAGGCCAGCCCCCTAACCGACATCGCCTACTTCCTCGGGGGAAGCGTCGAGGTCGACGACCGCAGGGACTGGGAGCGCGAACTGGTGTCGAGCTGCCGCCGGCAGTTCGCGGAGGCCGGTGTCGAGTTGGGCGAAACCGAGTGCTGGGACCTGTACCGGCGGGCCGCGATGCACGGGATCATCATCACCGTGCTCGGCGCCACCTTCAGCAGCCCCGACCCCCGCGGCGACGAGATGTTCTCGACCATGATCCGCCGCCACACCCGGCATTGCCTCGACGCAGGAGCCTCCGAGTTCCTCGCCTGACCGCTCCTCACGGATCCATCAGAATGACAACGTCGGCACGTCTGCGGGTCTTCTGGATCAGTCGAGCGTTCTTCTCATCCGAGTCGCGGACGAAGCGTTCGGCATCGGGCCGGGACTTCCCGTACCACACGTGCCGTTCAACGAGACGGCGCACTCGAGTCGCGTCGTCCAGTTCCAGGTAGGCACAGAGATCGAGTGCCGGCCGGATCCGATCCCACGGAGGCCTCTCGAGCAACAGATAGTTCCCTTCGACGATCACCAGCCCGTCCTTAGGCCTCACCCGGATCGCTCCCTCGATCGGCTCTTCGATGCTGCGTTCGAACTTCGGCGCGTACACCGCGGTGTTGTCGTTCGGACTCGCTATGCGGTTGACCAGGCTGACGAAGCCCCGCGCATCGAAGGTGTCCGGTGAACCCTTGCGATCCTCCATTCCCTTCTCATCGATCACTGACTGTGCCAGATGAAATCCGTCCATCGGCACCACAGGCGGAGAAGGGCGCAGCGAGCTTGCCAGGTGTTCAGCCAACCACGACTTCCCCGCACCGGGCGGTCCAGCAATCCCGATCAGGCGCCTTCGGCCGGTGCCGTTGAGCGCGACCGCGAGTTCATGAAGCTCCGCCTGAGTGACGCAGCTGGGTTCATGAGTCGGGTCGTGCCGTGGAGGACCATTGGTCAGAGGGCGTTGCGTCACTTGGCAACTCTTGATCGCTTGGTGAGGCACTCCACCAAGACAGCAATCTCTCGCCCGAGGATCCGGTGCGCCTCTATGTCGCGTATCGTTGTTCGCCGCTCCGCCAAGGCTGCATGATCCTATGGCTGCCGGTGGTCGCTCGCCAGCACCACGGTTGATTCGGCAGGGACAGACACCGCATCATTGGCCGGGCTGTCCAGGCGGCAGCCTTGCTGGCTGACGAAGACGGGCTCCCATCCCGGCGAGGTCAGGTTCACGTCCGTGCGACGATCGGACAGGTTGGCAACCACTGCGATCGTGCCTCGCCGCAGGGCGGCCACCGGCCCATCCGGGGTCTCGATCCATTCGAGCGGTGCCCGCCACATGTCCGGGTGCTGCCGGCGCACGGCCAGCAGGTCGCGGTAGCGGTGCACGGGCGCATCGGGATCGGCCTGCTGACCGGCGACCGTCTCGTCGGGCCGGCGCGACTCGGCCCCGATCCACGGGTCGCCGGCCGAGAAGCCGTTGTTCGGGCTGCTGTCCCAAGGCATGGGTGTCCGGCACCCGTCACGGCCGCTGGTGGCACCCGAGTTCCTGACTGACACCGGATCGTGGAAGCCGGCCCGGAGAGCGCCGTCCGCCAGGGCGAGCTCCTCGCCCTGATACAGGAAGGGCGTGCCCCCGAGCGCCATGAACAGGGTGCTGACGGCCAGGGACCGCCGAGCGCCGGCCTCGCCGCCGCCGAAGCGGCTGACCGGCCGTGAGCGGTCGTGGTTGCTCAGCACCCAGGAGATCCCCTGCGGAGCCGCGTCGTGCATGGCTTGGACCATGGTCAGGAGAGTCTCCGGTGCCCAGCCGAGGAAGGCGGATTGCAGGAAGAAGGCCTGGTCGAGCGCGCCCGGCTCGACGTAGCGGGCCATGCGGCCCGGCCACGGGGCGTTGACCTCGCCCAGCAGCATCGCCTGCCGGGGCGCACAGACCTGGTTCCAGCGTCGGAAGATGTCCACGTTCTCGGACTGGTCCAGGTCGTAGCGGTGCTCGAAGGCGTAGAAGGCGTCGAAGGGATCCATGTCCGCCACGAGCGGCGCGACCTGAGGGTTGTCCCGCAGTTCAGCGTCCTTGACGAGGCCGTGGGCCACGTCGACGCGGAAGCCGTCGACGCCCCGGTCCATCCACCAGCGCAGGATCGAGTCGAACTCGTCTGCGACCGCGGGGTTGCGCCAGTTGAGGTCGGGCTGCTCGGGCAGGAAGAGATGGCACCAGTACTGACCGGACGCCTCGTCGAGGGTCCACGCCGGTCCACCGAAGTGGCTGCGCCAGTTGTTGGGCGGTCCCCCGTCGGGAGCTGGGTCGGCCCACAGGTAGCGGTCCCGTTCGGGCCCGTCGGGGCTGTTGCGGGCCAGGGCGAACCACGGATGCTCGATCGATGTGTGGTTGGGCACGACATCGACCATCACCCGCAGGCCCCGCCGGTGGGCCTCGCTGACGAGCACGTCGAAGTCCTCGAGCGTCCCGTGGCGGGGCGAGACCGCGCAGTAGTCGCTGACGTCGTAGCCGTGGTCGTGGCCCGGCGACGGGTAGAAGGGGGTGAGCCACAGCGCGTCGATCCCGAGCCAGCTCAGATAGTCGAGCCGGTTGGTGATGCCGGCCAGGTCGCCCACTCCGTCACCGCTGGAGTCGGCGAAGGAGAGCACATAGATCTCATAGCCGACAGCGCCCCGCCACCAGGGCTCGGTCCTGTCAAACCCGCCGGTGCGTTGTTCCGACGTGCTGGCCCTCACTGGACAATCCTCCGTAAACGTTTACAGTCAGGCAACTCTACTGAGAGGGCCACACTCGCGCCCGGTCGGGTGGGAGCTTTCTAGTGCCGGGGCAGGTGGCCGTGGTCGAGGTGGGGCAGGACGTGGCGGCCCACCCGGTCGCACTCGTCGAGGTGCGGGTACCCCGACAGGATGAAGGCGTCGATCCCGACCTGCCGATACGCCTGGAGCTTGGCCACCACCTCGTCCGGATCGCCGACGATGGCCGCGCCGGCGCCGGAGCGGGCCCGCCCGATGCCGGTCCACAGGTTGGCCTCGACGTAGCCGTCGCCGTCGCTCAGGTCCCGGAGCTCGGCCTGTCGCCGCACCCCTACCGACGCCGCGTCGAGGGACCGGCCCCTGATGGCGGCGCCGACATCGTCGTCGAGGCGGCTCACCAGCGCTGAGGCCGCCGCTCTGGCGGCATCGGGCGTCTCGCGCACGATCACGTGGCTGCGCAGACCGAAGCGCAGCTCCCGGCCGCGGCGGGCCGCTCTGGCCTGCATGTCCGCGACCGTGGCCGCGACGCCCGCGACGGTGTCGGGCCAGGTGAGAAACACGTCGCTGGCCTCGGCCGCGGTCTCCTTGGCCGCCTCCGAGAAGCCGCCGAAGTAGAACAGCGGGCAGCGGCCCGACACCGTCCGGGCCCTGGGCGGGTCGAGAGTCAGGTCGACGAACTCGCCGTGGAAGTCCACGGGCTGGCCGTCGAGCAGCGTGCGCAGCACATGCATCCATTCGAGGGTGCGGCGGTAGCGGGGAGCCGACTCCAGCGACTCCCCGGGAATGTCGCTGGAGATGATGTTCACGGTGAGCCGGCCGTCGAGCATCCGGTCGATGGTGGCGATCTGGCGGGCCAGTTGGGGCAGCCACAGCTCCCCCATCCGCACCGCCAGCAGCAGCCGCATGCGCTCGGTTAGGGGCGCTATGCCGGCCGCGAAGGCGGTGGCGTCGATGCCGAGCGTGTAGCCCGACGGCAGCAGGATGTTGTCGAAGCCGTTGCGTTCCGCAGCGAGCGTGATGTCGCGGCAGTGCTCCCAGCTGCTGGCCAGAGCCGGATCTCCCACGCCCAGGTACCGGTAGTCGTCGTCGCAGAGAGCGCCGAACCAGGCGACCTCCACCGGGTCCGCACCTGTCATGGGATCCCGCGGGTCACGGCAGCCGTGCGCCCTCGGAGGCTTCGATCACGTCGTAGACGTCGTTGCGGTCGAGGTGGACCCCGGTCGCGGTCGCCAGCCGGGTCAGCCGTTCAGGCCGCTGGGTGCCGCACAGCGCCACCGGTCTCGACGGATGGGCCAGCACGAACGCGATGGCCACCGTGGCCCGGTCGGTGCTCTCACGCTCGGCCAGGCCGTCGAGCACTGCGAGAAGCTCGGGGCGCGCGCCGGAACCCTCGGCCAGGCGGCCTCCTCCGAGCGGGCTCCAAGCCAGTGGCAGCACACCGTCGCGCATGCACAGGTCGAAGGTGCCGTCGCGCAGGGGCGCGAGATGGGCGGCGGAGTACTCGGGTTGGGTGGTGGCCAGCGCGAACGGCAGGTGCGCGGCCAGGGCCTCGTGCTGGCTGGGCGTGAAGTTCGAGACGCCGGCCTCGCGGATCTTGCCCGCGGCCCGCAGAGCGCTGAGGGCCTCGGCAAGCTCGGCAGGGTGGGTGAGCATGTCGGGCCGGTGGATCTGGTACAGGTCGATGACGTCGGTGCGCAGGCGCCGCAGCGACGCCTCGCACGCGGCGGTGATGGCGTCGCGTCCCGAGTTGTACGGGACTCCCGGGACGATGCCGCCCTTGGTGGCCAGCACCATCCGGTCGCGCAGGTGCGGCGCGCCGGCCAGGATCCGGCCGAGGTTCTCCTCGGCCTCGCCGAAGGCTTGGCCGCCCCACCCGAGCCCGTAGATGTCGGCGGTGTCGACCAGGTTCATGCCCAGGTCCAGCCCGGTCTCGAGCACCGCTCTGAGCTCGTCGTCGGGTCGGGCCAGCAACCGCCAGCAGCCCACCCCGAGGGGCCCCACTTGGAAATCCTGTCCGAGCGGGCGACGATTGGGGTCTATGAGTCCGGTTTCCACCAGGTCACGCTATCTGTGAGAGTCGACACGTTCGAGACCCCGGGCCGCCCGACGACTGCGGTGAACAGGCCGGATGGACGTTCCTGAGTTCCGCTACGGGATCATCGGCACCGGGATGATGGGCCGCGAGCACATCGCCAACATCCTGCATCTGCCCGGCGCCGGGGTGAGCGCGGTGGCCGATCCGGATCCGGCATCGCTCGACGCGGCCGCGGCCCTCGCACCGGCCGCAGCCCGGTTCAGCGACTATGGCGACCTTCTGGCCAGCGGCCTCTGCGACGCGGTGGTGGTGGCCACCCCGAACATGACGCATGCGGCGGTGCTCGACGACGTGCTCGGCACCGACGTCCATGTGCTGGTGGAGAAGCCGCTGTGCACCACCGTCGCCGACTGCCAGAGCGTTCTCGAGGCTGCCGGCGAGCACCCGCGGCTGATCCGGGTCGGGCTGGAGTACCGCTACATGGCGCCGTTCGCCCGCCTGATCGACGAGGTCCGGGCGGGCACGGCGGGGCGGGTTCGCATGGCGTCGATGCGGGAGCACCGGGACCCGTTCCTTCACAAGGTCGGCCACTGGAACCGCTTCAGGGCCAACACCGGCGGCACGCTGGTGGAGAAGTGCTGCCACTTCTTCGACCTGATGAACCAGGTGATGCCGGGGCGTCCCGAGCGGGTCTACGCCTCGGGCAGCCAGATGGTCAACCATCTCGACGAGACCTACGGCGGCCGCGTTCCCGACATCATCGACAGCGCCTATGTGATCGTGGACTACGACGACGGTGCCCGCGCCATGCTCGACCTCTGCATGTTCGCCGACGCCACCCACGACCAGCAGGAGTTCGCGGTGATGGGCGACGCGGGCAAGGTCGAGGCGCTCGTGCCATCCGGAAGCGTGCGCATCGGACGCAGGGGAACCCACAGCATCGGCAATGTGGAGAGCGTCACGGCGGCCAGCACCGCCGCCTATGAGGGGCTCCATCACGGTTCCAGCTACGTCGAGCACCAGCATTTCCTCGATGAGATCAGGACGCTGGACCCGGACCGTTGGAAGGCCTCGTCGGATGCGAGCCTTCAGGCCGGGCTGCTGTCGGTGGCCATGGGCGTGGCCGGGAGCCGGTCGCTCGCCACCGGCTCAGCAGTCCGCCTGGCCGAGGTGATGTGACGCTCATCCCTTGACGGAACCGGCGAGCAGGCCTCGCACGAAGTGTCGCTGCAGGCTGAAGAACACGATCAGCGGGAGCACCATGATCACGAACGCGGATGCGAAGCGGAGCTGGAAGTTCTGGCCGCGCTCCCCCACCAGGTTCACCAGCGCCACCGTCATGGGCTCGTTCTCATTGAGGAACACCGAGGCGATCAGATAGTCGTTCCAGGTCCACAGGAACTGGAACACCGCGAACGCGGCCAGCGCGGGCCGGGCCAGCGGCAGCACCAGGCGCCAGAAGATCGTGAAATGGCTGGCGCCGTCGATGCGGGCCGCCTCGAAGATGTCGCCGGGCAGCTGGCTGACGAAGTTGTGCAGCAGCAACACCGCCAGCGGAAGGCCGAAGGCGGTGTGGGTGAGCCACACCGCGGCCGCAGTGTTGCCGATGCCCAGGTCGGGCAGTAGCACGAGGGTCCAGTCGAGGCCGGGAACGGTGAACCGAGCGCCGTTGTTGAACAGCTGCAGGAGGGGCACGAACGCCATCTGGTTGGGCAGGGCGATCATCGACACGAGCCCGATGAAGAGCCAGTTACGGCCCCGGAACTCCATCCAGGCGAACCCGTAGGCCGCGAAGGCGGCCACCGCGATCGGGATGATCGTGGCCGGGATGACAATGGCGATGGAGTTGAGTCCGAACTCCCACATCGACGGCTGCGCAGCCGACTCGCGGAACACGTCCCGGTAGTTCTGCAGCGTCAGGTTGCCGAAGTCGTTCCAGGCGGTCCACCAGCCCGAGGACTCGATGTCGGGGACCTTGCGGAACGACGACACGAACAGCCCGAGGGTGGGCACCGTCCACAGGACCACGATCAGCCACATCACCCACGTGGGGACTTCCGCGGCCAGGCGGCGCAGCCGCTGACCGGTGGGCATCGCCGCGGTCTGCGCCGGGGTCATGCCAGCTCCCGCTGGAGTCGCCGGATGTTGTAGACCATGACTGGCAGCACCAGAGCGAACAGCACCACCGCGAAGGCGCTGCTGGACGTGAAGTTGCGGTCGCGGAGCTGGTCGAACATCTCGTTGGCCAGCACGTTGGTGCGGTTGGCGCCGTTGGTGGTGGCCTTGACCAGGTCGAAGACCTTGGTGACGATCACGATGAGGGTGGTGACCACCACGATGATGGTCGGCCTGATCTGGGGTATCACGACCCGCCAGAAGACCTGGGCCTCGCCGGCCCCGTCCACCTGGGCCGCCTCCGTGAGTTCCTCGGGAACGGCCCGGATGGCCGCGGACAGCACGACCATGGCGAAGCCGGTCTGGATCCACACCATGATGAACATGATCCAGAAGTTGTTCCAGGGGATCATCGAGGCATTGATGAAGAAGCCGCGGGGGGCGAAGCCGATTCCCTGAAGGACCGCGTTGAACAATCCGGTCTGGTTGCCCATGGGCTGCACCTCGTACATGAAGTCCCAGATCACCGCGGCTCCGACCATCGAGATGGCCATGGGCATGAAGATCAGGGTCTTGCCGATCCGTTCCCCGCGGGACTTTTCGGCCAGCACAGCCAGCAGCAACCCCAGGACGGTGGACAGCCCGGCAACGGTGACCACCCACCAGATGTTGTTCCAGACCACGCCCCGCAGGGTCGACAGTGCCCCGAAGACCAGCAGGATGGCGGCCACGACGAACAGCGAGGAAGCGGCCGGCGATCCCCAGTCCATCTCCACCTCGCGGCCGCGGACCCGGGCCGCCAGCCAGAAGACGATCCCCAGCACGGCGGCGGCTGCGGCGATGCCCAGCGTGATCCGGCTCGACACCACCACTGTGAGCACATCCATGACCGCGGACCGGTTCGGCTCGCGCGCCACTCCCTCGATCAACGCCGCGACGACCAGGGCCACAACCACGACAGATGCGATCTTGAGCCCCCGGAGCACGCCCCCGGCCACGGCCGCCCGCGCCCGCCCGCCGACGATCAGCGATGAGCTGGCCCAGGCCGCAGCCGCGGCGATGACGGCGGCAGCCAGCCCGACGATGAACAGCCGCCCGGTGAAGATGGAGGACCAGCCCTCGAAGGTGAAGTAGGTGTCGTCGGTGAAGATGTCCTTGTAGTGCTCAAGCGTGAAGCCGGGCTCCCGTCCCCTCGACCCGTTCTTGAGCGACAGGAAGGCGGTGCGCAACCCGGGGAGCACCAGACCGCCTCCCACGAACAGGAGCGCCGGGCCAACGAACACCCAGGGTCGCAGAGAGTCCGCCCAGCGCGACCGCCGGCCCGGTGAGGGCACGGCGAGCCGGCCTCCGACCGCTGCGATCGCCGCGCCCGCGACCCCGCCCGCGAGGAGGACCAGCCAGCCCTCCTTGAGCGGTCCGCCCACCGCGGGGCCGCGCGGCACCCAGCCGTTGTGCTGGACCACCGCCCCCACCGCGAGACCGACCAGCCCGCCGATCGCGGCCGTGAACGCCGGCCAGCGGACCCGCACATTGTCCACGGCCCGGTTAGCGCCGATGAATAGCACCGCGGACACCGCCAGCGCGCCGGCGACGCTCACCAGCATGGTCAGGATCTGGCCCACGGTCCCCCTACGTGTGTGGTCGCCCCCATGTTGTCAGTTCCGGCAGCACCGGGCGGGAGACACGCAGAGTGCCTCCCGCCCGGTACCGGAACAGCTAGCTGTTGGGGGGATTGTTGCCGTCAGGACGGCCAGGCGTCCTCGACGTCCTCGGCGAACTCCTCGGCAGTCTTGGAGCCGGACACGTAGTCGGTGCCGGACCGCCAGAACTCGCCTGCGCCGACCTCGCCCGGCATCAGGTCCGATGCGTCGAAGCGGAACGGGTTGGCGCTCACCAGGATCTCAGCGAGGCCCTGGTCGAAGGAGGAGCTGTACAGCGACGTGTCATGGTCGCGGTTGGGCGACAGGAAGCCGCCCTTGTCGGCGAGGATGCGGGAGTTGGCGTACTCGGCGGTGCCGATGTACTCCAGCACCACCAGGGTCTCCGGCTTGTCGGTGAACGCCACTGCGTGGGTCCCCGCTCCGAGCACCACGGTGCCGAACTCGTCGCTGATGGTCGGCAGGTAGAACACGTTCACGTCGCCGTCGGGTCCGAGCGACGAGGCACCGGCCTCGAGGTAGTGGGCCCCGGCGAAGTTGGCCTGGCGGTGCATCATGCACTCGCCGTTGAGGTGGGCCGCCGCCATCTCCCGGAAGCTGCGCTGGGAGATCAGGTCTCGGCCGCCGCTGACGTTGCCTTCGGTGAACCAGATGTTGCCGACGAACTCGGCCACCTCGACGACCCTGGGGTCGTTGAAGGGGATCTCGTGGCTGACCCACTGGTCGTACACGGCGGGCCCGTGGACGCGGAGCATCATGTCCTCCATCCAGTCGGTGAAGGCCCAGCCGGTGGCGGCTCCCGATTCGATGCCTACACACCACGGGGTGTGGCCGTTGCCCTTCATCTGCTCCATGAGCGCCTCAAGCTCGGCCCAGGACTGGGGGATGGCGTAGCCGTTGTCGGCGAAGGCCTGCGGGCTGTACCACACCAGGCTCTTCACGTCGCCCTTGTTGGGCACGCCGTACACGTTGCCGCCCGTCGAGGCCAGATCGAACCAGAACGGGTCGTAGGAGCCGCCGATATTGTCGAGCATCGACTGGGGCAGGGCCACGGCGTCGCCGGACTCGCCGAACTGCTTGATGCGGCCGGGCTGGGGGATTATGACGATGTCGGGCGGGGCGCCGGCCTCCACGGCCAGGTTCAGCTCGGTGGTGGCGTCGCGGGTGCCCGAATACCGGACAACGATCCCGGTGCGCTCACGCAGCGGCTCGAAACCGGCCAGGAAGCCCTCGGCCTCGGACCCGGTCTCGGGCCCGAGAATGGTGACGACGCTGCCGGCCAGGCTCATTTCCATCTCCTGCATCGCCGCCTCGGCCTCGGCCGCTCGGGCGGCAGCGGCATCGGCCTCAGCCTGAGCCGCGGCCATCTGGGCCTCGAGTTCGGCGACCACCGCTGGGTCGACGGCCCCCTCGTCTTCGGCCATGGCAGCCGCGAGCGCCGCTTCGGCTTCGGCAGCTCGAGCGGCGGCCGCATCGGCCTCAGCCTGAGCCGCGGCCGCATCGGCCTCAGCCTGGGCGGCCTCAGCTGCAGCCGCATCGGCCTCTGCCTGGGCGGCGTCGGCCTCAGCCTGAGCCGCGGCCGCCGCGGCCTCAGCCGCATCGGCGGCACTGGTGTCCACAGCTGCCGGCTCGTCGTCGCCGCAGGCGGTGGCCACCAGGGCGAAGGCCAGCAGGGCGCCGAGGACCAGCCATAGGCGCGAATGATTCTTCATTGTGTCCCTCCCAGGGATGCAAACGTTTACAGATTGGACGGTAGCGTGCTCGACCCGCAGAATCAACCCGTCTTGGCGGTGGTTTCCCGCACGATCAGGGGCACATCCCGGGTGACATCGGTGACGGGAGCGCCGTCGATGAGGCCCAAGACCGTTTCGGCCGCCCGGACCCCCATCTCGTCCACCGCCTGGCGCATCGTGGTGAGCCCCATCGCGCCGGCCAGATCGTGATCGTCGAAGCCGACCACGGAGAGATCGTCCGGCACGGTCAGACCCCCTCTCGCGGCCGCTCGCAGCACGCCGAAGGCCATCTCGTCGGACATGCAGAACACCGCGGTGGGCGGGTCGGGGCCGTCGAGGAGAGACGCCAGCGCGGCGGCGCCGCCGGTCGCGGTCCATTCGCCGCTCACCGCCAGACCCGGATCGACCGGCAGCCCGGCGGCTCGCAGGGCGTCCTCGTAGCCGAGGCGGCGCTGTTCGGGGACCGGCGTGGGCAGGTCGGGCAGCGGGGGCCCCGAGACCAGTCCGATGCGGGCGTGGCCCAACTCGACGAGGTGCCCGACGGCGCGGCGGGCCGCCGAGCGGTTGTCGATGGTGATCGATGAGGCACCGTCGAGCCTTTCGCCCACGGCCACCGCAGGCCGGTCAAAGAATGCGTCCGCCGAGTCGCCTTCGACGCTGACGAACGTGTCGATGAGGACGAGCCCGTCGACTCGCCGGCAGAAGTACCGCGCGTCCTGCAGGAAGCGCCGGCGGTCGCCCGGGGCGGTCATCATGGAGATCAACACGTCGTAGCCGGCCTCGGCGAACACCGAGTTGATGCCGCCCAACGCCCGGAACGGGAACCACGTCCCGAACTGGGGAGCGACGACACCGATGGTCCAGGTCCGTCCCGAGACAAGCCTGGAAGCCTGGGGATGGGCCTCGTACTGGAGCTCGGCCGCCACCTCGAGCACTCGCGAACGCGTCTCCGGCGCGACGTAGGGTAGATCTCTCAGGGCGCGGCTGACGGTGGCCACGGAGACTCCGGTCACCCGTGCGATGTCCTTGATGGTCGGTCGGCTATTCGCCACTGATCCGTTTGCCTCCGCGCGGTGCCTCGACCGCTATTGATTCGCCACAAGTGTCACAGCACACTCGACGGCAACGCTAGACGGCGCGCCCGGCTGGGCCGGAGCGCCCTGAAGTCATGCGGGGTGTCTCCCGCTCTTGTTCGCTGCGCTCATGGGCCACCCAAACCAAGGCAACACAGCCCACGGCCTCGCCCGTGAGCCGGACTCGGTCGCATACCCGCTCGGCCTCTTGGCTAGCCCATCCACTGGCCGCCGTTGACATCGATGGTGGCGCCGGTGATGTAGCCGGCGTGCGGCCCGCACAGGAACGCCACGATCGCGGCCAGATCGTCGGGGTCTCCGGGAGCCTCGCCGGGGACCGTGGCGAGGATGCGCTCGCGCCATTCGGGGTCGAGCGCATCCCACATGGGCGTGTCGTGCGGTCCGGGAGCCACCGCGTTGACGGTGATCCTGTCGGTGGCGTGGTGCAGGGCCATGAAACGGGTGAGGGTGATGAGCCCGCCCTTGCTCGCTGCGTAGGCGGGTCCCGACAAGGGGGACCCGCCGAAACGGCCGTTCACGGAGGCGATGTTGACGATCCTGCCTCCCCCTTGTGCCCGCATGCCGGCGATCGCCTGCCGGGCACACAGGTAAGCGCCGGTGAGGTTCACGTCGATGATGCGGCGCCAGTCCGCAGGACTCTCGTCCTCCACGCCCCCCGTCCCGGTCAGGCCTGCGTTGTTGACGATCACGGTCGGGTGCCCGTAGCGGCTCCGGACTGAGTCGAAGGCGCCGGCCACGGACTCCTCGTCAGCGACATCGCAGCTGATCGCCTCCACCGCGCCGATCGCGGTGTCCGGGCCCGCCACCGCATCCAGCCCGATCACTGTGTCTCCCGCGGCGCTCAGGCGCTCGCACACCGCGGAACCGATCGCTCCGGCCGCCCCCGTCACGACCGCTACCCGGCTCATGGCACCGCCCACTCCTTGCTGCGCTCGACAGCCCGCCTCCAATCAGCGTAGGCGTCGTCCGCGGAGGCCCGGTCCCCGCCGGGCGCAGCCTCGAAGTCGAGCTCCCAGTGCTGGCCGAGGGCATCCAGCGAAGGCCAGACACCGGTGGCGAGCCCGGCCAGGTAGGCGGCGCCGAGCGCGGTCGCCTCCTGGAGCCTGGGCCGCTGCACTGCCACGCCGAGCTGGTCGGCCTGAAGCTGCAGCATGGAGTCCATGGCACAGGCTCCCCCGTCGACACGCAGGCTCCGTACCGGCGTGCCGGTCGCGGCCGCCATCGCCTCCACCACGTCCCGGGTCTGGAAGGCCATCGCCTCCACTACGGCCCGGGCGATCTCGGGACGCCCGGTGCCCCGAGTGAGGCCCACGATCGTGCCCCGTGCGTAGGGGTCCCAGTGAGGGCTGCCGAGCCCGGCGAATGCGGGCACCACGTACACGCCGCCGGTGGACGTGCACTGGGCGGCCAAGCCCTCGAGTTGTGACGCCTCGTCGATGATCTGCAGGCCGTCACGCAGCCACTGCACTGCCGCTCCGGTGACGAAGATCGCCCCCTCGAGCGCGTACGTGGCCGCCGGGCCCTGCGGCGTGTCCAGCAGCCAGGCGACGGTGGTCAGCAGGCCGTCTGCGGGCGGCGGCACATCCTGGCCGACGTTCATCAGCACGAACGACCCCGTGCCGTAGGTGTTCTTGGCGTCGCCGGGCGCGAAGGCGGCCTGCCCGAACAGGGCCGCATGCTGGTCGCCGGCGACTCCGGCGATGGGTACCCCCGCGCCGCAGGCAGCGTCCGAGCCGGTGACACCGAAGCTGCCGCTGGAGGGCCGTACCTCGGGGAGGGACTCGGCGGGAACCCCGAACATCGAGCACAGGTCCGGGTCCCATCGCAGTGAGGCGATGTCGAAGAGCATGGTCCGGCTGGCGTTGGTGGCGTCGGTGGCGTGGGCCCCGCCGCCGGTGAGGTTCCAGATGATCCAGCTGTCGACGGTTCCGAGGGCCAGATCGGGACTTGCAGCCACTCCGCCGTCGCGGAGCATCCACTCCAGTTTCGAGCCCGAGAAGTACGGGTCGAGCACTAGGCCGGTTCGCTCCCGCACGAGTGGCAGACACCCGGCCGCTTCGAGTTCTGCGCATCGGGCTGCGGTGCGGCGGTCCTGCCAGACGATGGCCCGATGGAGGGGCTCGGAACTCCGCCGGCTCCACGCCACCACCGTCTCGCGCTGGTTGGTGACCCCGATGGCCGCGGGCGGCTCGGTGAGGCGGCCGGCCACCCGCCCGAGCGTCGCCTGCACCGCGTCCCAGATCTCCGATGCGTCGTGCTCGACCCGTCCGGGCACCGGGAAGTACTGGGTGAACTCGCGCTGCGCGGAGTCAACTATGCGGCCAGCGTTGTCGAATGCGATGGTGCGCACACTCGTGGTGCCGGCATCGATGGCCAGTACGACGGTCATGCGGCCGGTCCGAACAGCAGGCTCGCGGCTCGCTCCACCCCGGGGTCGTTCTCGAGCGTCTCCGCGGTCTCGAGCATCGCCAGCATGGTGCGGCGGCGCAGGAAGTCCTCCATCGTCAGTATGTGCTCGTGGCGGGCCATGACCATGACCTCGGCAACCGAGTAGTCCACAACCTCGCTGAGGGGCAGGTTCAGCTCTGGCGACTCATCTATCAAGTCTGCGATCCCCAAAGCCCGTCGGCCGTGTCGCCGCCAGAGCCTGGCAGCTGACAGCTCGTCGATGCCGGCGCGGGTCGCGCTGCGCTGGAAGCGAGCCCGGACCCCTTCGGGGGGCTCGCCGAACCAGGCCCGCTCCGGAGGCGAAGGCTCGAGACCGCAGGTGCGGGCGGCCGCCACGACCTCCTCGCCCACGTTGAGGCAGTCGCTGAGCTTCCCGCCGAGGATGGAGACTGTTCCCCGCCCCTGATCGGCCTCCACTGCGTGGCGGCGCGACAGTTCGGTCCAGTCACGATCGGTGTCCTCGCCCGCGCTGACCACCAGGGGACGAACGCCGCAGCGGTACGCGATCACGTCGTCGTCGCGCAGCGGCGAAGAGAGCTGCAGCCGGGCATTGGCCTGCTCTAGCAGGAAGTCGCGGTCGTGGTGTGTGATGGACACGTCTGAGTTCTCGACGCGGGTGTCGGTGGTTCCGATCAGGGAGCGATGGCCCATCGGAATCACATAGAACAGCCGCTGATCGTCATCGAAGAAGGCCAGGATCCGTCCCGATTCCGTGACCCTGGGCACCACGATGTGGGCTCCCTTGGAGAAGCACAGAGCCGATCGCAACGTCGATCCGGTCAGCTCCGCGAGGTCGGTCGCCCTAGTGCCTGCGGCGTTGACCAGCACGCTTGCCGACACGGTGTGGCTGCTTCCCGTCAACCGGTCCGTGACCTCGGCGTGCCAGCCCTTCCCGGTTCGCTCAGCGTCGTTCAGGCGCAGCCGCGACACCGCTACCGCTCCCTTCTCGACGGCATCGAGCAGCAGCTGGAGCACGAAGCGGGAGTCATTGTCGACGAGGAGGTAGTCGGAGTACTCGACCGCTCCTCGCACCCCCTCGGAGTGGACGGCGGGCTCGGCGGTTGCCAGCGCGCGTGCCGACAGCCGCCGCGGGCGCCCGGTGGCGAAACGCCCCAGAGCCCAATAGGCGTGCGCGCCGAGCGTGGCGTAGGTCGGCGAATACGGCGATGTGGGGCCGAGCGCGGCCAGGAATCGGACCTCCTGGACCCGGCTCGCGTACGAGCGGGCCAGCAGGTTGCGGGAACGGCAAAGCCCGGCCACCAGTCCGAGTTCGTAGGTCTGCAGGTACTTGAAGCCACCCCAGATGAGGTTGGAGGACTCCTGACTCACGCCCGAACCGAAGTCCTCGGACTCGATTAGGGCCACGTTCAACCCGTGGGCGGCCAGTGCCAGCGCCGAGATGGCGCCGTTGATCCCGCCGCCGACGACCAGTGCGTCGTGGTCATGGTCGGTCAGTCGTTCGAGATGCCGGTCCCTGACTGGAGATGAACGCAGTTCTCCCCCGGCAGCTGCGGGCGCGGCGTCGCTGCTCATTCGAAGGCGACGGGATCGGGTGACGGCAGGAGAAAGTCCCATTGGCCCCCCAGGAGCTCCGACAGGGTCTTGGCTGCATCGCACACCAGTGCCGCGCACTTCCCGATGACTTCTCCGTTGAGGCGCGTCGCCGGGCCGGAGATCCCGATGGAGGCGCGGATATCGCCACCGATGTCGATCACGGGCGAGGCAACACAGCGCACCCCGATGTTGAGTTCCTCGCTGTCCAGAGCGAAGCCCCGCGCCGCGGTCGCCGCGAGGTCGTCGAGAAGTGCAGCCTTGTCGGTGATCGTGTGCTCGGTGAACCTCTCTAGGGTGTCGAGATCCGTCACCTGCCCCAGCGCCTCAGCCGAGTCGCGGCAGTACAGGGCCTTGCCGGTGGATGTGGCGTGCACCACCACGGGCGCCCCGATCTCCGTCTCGACCGTGATCTTGCGGGCCAGGCGTTCCCTGGCGATGTAGACACCGCCGCCCACTGTGCGGTGGGCGAGGTGGACCGACTCCCCGGTGACGTTCATCAGGTCCCGCATCAGCGGGCGGGCCTGGGCGATCAGATCCATGTTGCGTAGCAGCGAACCGGCCAGTTGCACGACCCCCGCCCCCAGCGCGTAGGTCTTGTTGGCCTCATCCCGATACACATAGCCCCGGTTCCTGAGCACGCCGAGCAGCCGGTGGACGTGGCCGTTGTCGGCATCCAGCATCCGGGCCAGCTCACTCAGCCCTATCGGCCCGGGGACGGACCCGAGCGCCTCGAGCACGTCGAGGCCCGTCATCAATGCACCCCCGACGCGAGGTTCGGTCCCGGCCATGTCAGGCGCCTCCCTCTGGTGTCGAACTGTCCCCGGCGGCCGGTGCCACCAGCGCAGTGCGCACGGACTGGGGCGAGCGGCCGACCGGGCTGGGCACGAGAACCGGGGTTCCGTCCCTGGCCGATCGCTGCGCGGCGAGCGCAGCCGCAAGCACGTCGCGTCCCTCGGCCAGGGCGAGGACCGGCTTGCGGCCCGTACCGATCGTGTCCAGAAGGCTGTGTGTCGCCCCGATGAAGGAGTGCTCCCAGCCCGTCTCGCAGTCGTAGGTCTCGACGCGGCCGTCGGCGTAGCTGACCACCGGTGGGGTGTCGCCAATCCGGCCGTGGCCCCGGTTGACCCACACCACTCCCCTCGTGCCGGTGATTTCCATCCGGTCGTCCTGCGCGTAGTGGGTGGTGCCCTCGATCAGCAGTTCCTGGGAGTACACGACCTCGAGGCTGGCGACCGCCCCGGACTCGTAGCGCATGGAAACTAGTGACGGTGAGTCGAGTTCGAAGGACAGCACACTCGTCGATCCGATCCAGGCGTGCACCTCCGCGGGCTGCCCCAGAACGATCCAAGCCAGCGAGAACTTGTGGTGGCCGTCGTCGAACACCAGTGGCCCGCCACCGCACTCTTCTGCATTGTTGCGCCACAGCAGGGCCGAGAAGGGGATGTCCCACGCGCTCGGGCTGTACCCGGCGTTGCTCTTGAGCCGCACCGACAGCGGCTCGCCGATCAGCCCTTGCTCGAGGAGCTCGAGCGCCTTCAGGACGGGCGGATAGAACAGGAAATTCTCGTAGAGGCGGACCACCTTCGACGATTCGCTGGCCGCGCCAAGGAGCCGGTCGGCGTCAGCGAGGCTCAACGACAACGGCTTCTGCAGGGACACGTGCAGGTCGCAGCCGATGGCGAAGGCGGCCAGCTCGCAGTGCAGGTGGTGGGGCACGATTATCTCTACGAGGTCAATCATCCCGGACTGGCACAGCTCGCGGTAGTCCTCGAAGATGGCCGCCCCTGGAAGCTCCCACTTCTCAGCCCTGGACACGGCATTGGCGCGGTCGACGTCGCAGAGCGCGACGATGGCCGCGTCGTCGCGGTCCCGGTAGCCCAGAGCGTGCAGATCCGAGATCCGGCCGCAGCCGATTATTCCTACGCGGAGCATCGCTACTCCTTGAGCGCCCCGGAGAGCAGTCCCCGGACGAAGTGCTTCTGGAAAATGAAGAATATGACGACAGTCGGGATGCTGGCGATGACCGCCAGCGACGCCTGCGTACCGTAGGCCACCGTGAACTGGCCCTTCACGTTGAGCAGCCCGAGCATGATCGTGGCCACGTCGTCCCGGGCGCTGGTGAACACCAGCGGGTAGAGGAAGTCGTTCCAGATGAACGTGAACTGCAGCGTGGCCAGAGCAGCCAGCGCCGGTCTGGCCAGCGGCAGCATGACCCGCCAGAAGACCTGGCCCTCGCTGGCGCCGTCGATCAGGGCTGCGTAGCGCAGCGAGTCGGGGATCTGATCAAAGAAGTTGCGCATCACCAGGGTGCAGATCGAGAAGCCGACTGCGGAGTGGATCAGGATCATGGGCCACAGGGTGTTGAGGAGACTCAAGTCCCTGAAGAGGGTGAACAGGGGCACGAGCAGCACCTGGGGCGGGACGAAGAGCCCTGAGACGATGACCAGCTGGATGAGAGTCCTGCCTCGGGGCCGGAACTTCGCCAGCGCGTACCCGATGAGGGTGCCCCCGGCGATGGAGACGAACACCGCCGGAATGGCCACTTGGAACGAGTTGGTCAGGTAGCGGACGGTGTTGGCGGTCTGCCACACGTCGATGTAGTTGGCAAAGGTCAGATCGCCGGTGAGAGCCCAGATCCCGCGCCGGGCGATCTCGGCGTTGGTCTTGAGCGAGGTGGAGACCACACCCACCACCGGGATCAGGTACGCAATGACGAAGACCGCGATGAGCGCCATCCCGGCGCGGTGACGCAGCACGCGACCGCGCCCGGGGGCGGCGAGCTGGCCGGCGGTGGCGCGGCTGGCGCTGGTGGCGCTACTCGACATAGCTGCCTCGCCGGCCCCACCACGTCAGCCCGCCTATGACGATGAGGGTCATGGCGAACAAGATCAGCGAGACTGCGCTGGCCAGCCCCTGCTCCTGCTGACGGAACAGGATCCGCCACACCAGCATCGGCATGGTCTCGGTCTCGCGGACGGGCCCGCCCTGCGTCATGGCGAAGACCAGATCAAAGTTGCGCAGCGAGTTGATCGCGATCAGCGACAACACCACCGTGGTGATGGGCCGCAGCAGGGGCACGATGACCCGCCGAAAGACCTGCCAGCGGCCGGCGCCGTCGACCCGGGCCGCCTCCACGAGTTCTGCGGGAACCGACGTGAGGCCGGCCAGGTAGAGGATCATGGCCAGCACGGTCTGCTGCCATGCCCATGCGATGAACACCGCGTACAGGGCGGTCGAGCGGTTGGCGAGCCATGCCTCCTGAAGGCTCTCGAGCCCCACCATGCCCAGGGTCTGGTTGATCAGCCCGTCGCCGGGCTGGTAGATCCAGATCCAGACCTGGCCGACGACCACCAAGCTGATGGAGATCGGTACGAACAGCGCCGACTTCATGAGGGCGGCGAAGCGGCTGCTCGACTGCAGCACCATCGCGACACCCAAACCGAGAGCGGGAGGGATCAACGCGCCGAACAGCGTCCACACCAGCGTTATCCGCATCGACTTGCGGACATGCCCGTCACTGAAGGCCTCGGTGAAGTTCGCCAGGCCCACCCACTCGCGGGACTGGCCGAGCAGGCTGGCATCGGTGAAGCTGAGCCGCAGGGCCATCGCGGTGGGCAGCACCACTATGGCGGCGAACAGCGCTATCGGCGGTCCCATGAACAGAACTGCCCAGCGCGTTGTCGGCTTCAAAGGGCCGCCTCCTGATATGTGCCCGCCCGGTTTCTGTGGCCGGAGGCTAGGGCGATGAGTTCAGCCGCAGGCGGCGCCGGACCCCGTTCGCGTGGTCCGGCGCCGCCAGAAGCTAGTCGCCCAGCAAGGGGGGCTTTCTGGCCGCCTAGCCCGAGAATGCGGCTACTGCGTCGGCCTGGGCGCTCGCCTGCAGGTCCGCGAAGCTTGACGGGTCGTCCATGAAGGCCTGGAACATGTCCAGACCGACCTCGGCCACCGGCGGAGGTGTGGCCAGGTCGTAGTTGAAGGAGTAGGAGTCGGCCTTCCCGACCTCCACCAGTGCCTTGGCCATGACCGGGTTGAGCTGGCTGGTGTCGGCGTTGGAGTTCGGCGGCAACGCGCCCTGCTCCAGCGCCCACTTGAGCTGGTTGTCCGGCTGGGCGTAGTGCACCAGCAGCGCCATGGCGCCCTCCGGGTTGGCCGCGTCGGCTGAGAGTGCCCAACCGTCGATCGGTCCCAGGGCGGCGTTCTCGATGGCGGGGTCGAGGACGGGGAAGTTGAAGAAGTCGTAGTCGGTCACCGGTTCGAGCCCGATGCCGTTCCAGTAGCCGGTGATCCAGGTGCCCATGAGAGTCATGGCCGCCTCGCCGTTGGCCACCTGATCGGCCGCGTCGGTCCAGTCGTAGGCGTTGGCGTCGTCCACGAAGAAGCCTGCGTCCACCCAGTCCTTCCAGAGCTGCAGAGCATCGGTGACCTGTGGATCCTCATAGGAGGCCTCGCCCGACATCAGCTTGGCCCGGTAGTCGGGGCCTGCGGTGCGCAGGATGAGGAAGTCGAACCAGAACTGCGCGGGCCAGCGGAACTGCGAGCCGAGCGCGAAGGGCTTGACGCCGGTCGCGGCGATCTGCTCCGCGGCGGCGAACAACTCCTCGCCGGTGGTCGGCATCTCGGTGATCCCGGCCTCGGCCATCACATGCGGGTTGTAGAAGAAGGCCACGTAGTGGAACCCGAACGGCAGCAGGTGCGGCTCTCCGCCGTAGATGCCGGCGTCCACCAGCGCCTGGGGGAAGTTGTTCCACACGTCGGCCTCGTCGAACGCCGCGGTGATGGGCTGCAGGTGGCCGTTGTCGTACACCGATCGGGTTCGAGCGCCGGCCCAGTAGGAGAAGACGTCGGGCGGCTCGCCGCCGGCCAGGGCAATCAGGATCTGGTCCTTGAATGCCTCATGCTCGATCGGGCTGACGACAGCCTCGCCGGCCTCGAACGTGGCATTGACATCGAGGATGCCCTGCTGGCCGAGGTCGGAGCCGTAGTAGTGCCCGACCGACACCTCGCCCAGGCTCATCATCTCCTCTTCGACCATCTCCTCCCCGGCGGGGGCTTCGGTCGTGGCCGGAGCTTCTTCGGGGGCGGCCTGGGTGGTGGTCGTCTGGGCTGGTTCGGCTGCGGGCTCGTCGGCCTCGTCGTCGCCGCAAGCTGCGGCGACGAGTGCGAACGCGACTAGAACGGGCAACAGCCAGCCCAGGCGCATCTTGGTGCGGATCCTCATGTACCTACCCTCCTGGGTTCTCACGATTGAGGGCGCGGCGTTCTGCCAGCGCCGGCGGGACTTTACCAGCCCATGACAAATAGGCAACGCCATTGCGAGATGATCAAGATATCGGGGGTGCGTGCCGTCAGGTGAAAGGCTGAACGTCGATGTCGGCACCCTGATCGGCCTGGGTGATGAGACGCGCCTGCAGCGCTCGCCAGCGAGTGGAGACGGCCCCGTGCAGTGAGTCGCCGTCATCGGAAGCCTCGCGCCGACGCTGTTCGAGGTCGGCCTCGTCCACCAGCAGATCGAGTTGCCCGGAGCGGGCGTCGAGTTCGACGATATCGCCATCGCGCACTAGCCCGAGAGGGCCCAGGGCGCCCTCGGGCGCCACGTGCAGCACCACCGTCCCGAAGGCGGTTCCACTCATGCGGGCGTCGGAGATACGGACCATGTCGGTGACGCCCGCGGCCGCCAGCTTCCTGGGGATCGGGATCGCACCGGCCTCGGGCATTCCCGCCGCGGCCGGTCCGCACCCCCGCAGTACCAGCACCGAGTCGGCGGTCGCCTCGACGCGGTCCAGGCGCTCCTGCATGTCCTCTATCCCGTCGAACACCACTGCCGGACCGCGGTGTGAAAGCAGCCGGGGTGTGGCTGCCCCGGCCTTGAGAACGGCACCATCGGGCGCCAGCGACCCGAACAGCGCCACCAAGCTCGGTTCGGCGGATACGGGATGGTCGAACCGGCGCAGCGCTGACGGCCACGGCGGCGAACCGTCAACTCCCTCCAGCGCGTCCCCGAGGGTGCATCCGAGCGCAGTGGCGGCCTCCAGATTGAGACAGGATGCCAGCTCAGCCAGCAGGGCGGGCACCCCGCCCGCGTCGTGCAAGTCATCGAGAAAGCCCTGTCCTATGGGCCGGCAGTCCACGACGACGGGCACCGATGCGGCCGCTTCCCCCAGTTCGGCCAGCGACAGCTCGACGCCGGCTCGGCCGGCCAAGGCCAGCAGGTGCACTACAGCGTTCGTCGAGCCGCCCACCGCGCCCAGCACCACGCCTGCGTTCAGGAAGCTGGACTTGGTGAGAATCCGCTGCGGGCTGAGTCCCTCGCCGGCCATCTCGACGATCCTGCGACCTGTCCGGGTGCCGACCCGCAGGCGGTCGCCGGAGGAGGCGGGGGCGGTGGCGGATCCGGGCAGGGCCAGGCCCAGCACCTCGGCGACGATGGCCATGGTGGATGCAGTACCCATCACCATGCACGTGCCGCCCGTGGGAGCGAGCACGCCGGTGGCCGCCTCGATGTCAGCCTCGCTCACGTCGCCGGCCCGATGGCCCGCCCACAGGCGCCTGCAGTCGGTGCATGCTCCGACGCGCTCGCCCTGCCAGCGCGACGCGATCATCGGTCCGGCCACCACCTCGACGCACGGCCGACCCGCCGAGATGGCGCCCATCAGCTGGCCGGGCACGGTCTTGTCACAGCCACCCAGCAGCACGACCGCGTCCATCGGCTGCGCCCGGACCAGTTCCTCGACCTCCAGGGCCAGCAGGTTGCGGAACATCATGCTCGTCGGGTCCAGGAACACTTCTCCCAGCGACATGGTCGGGAAGGTCATGGGCACCCCGCCGGCCTGGGCCACTCCCCTCTTGACCGCCTCGAGCAGATCGGGCATCTCCCGGTGGCACGGTGTGAAGTCGCTGATCGAGTGGCCCACGCCAATTATCGGCCGCTCGGTATCGGTGTCGTCGTAGCCCGCGGACGCCAGGAACACCGAGCGCACGAAGCGGCTGAAGCCGTCGTCTCCGTAGGAGGTGGGGCCCTGGTGTATGCCGCTGGTCATGGCCGGCCCGAACGCGGCCAGGCCGAGCCCACGCCCGCAGTCATGACGGTGCGACGTTGATGTACTTGGCGACGGTGAACTCGGCCACGCCCTCTGATCCGCCCTCCCGGCCGAAGCCGCTGTGCTTGATCCCGCCGAACGGCGCCTCCGCCAGTGCGATGGCGAAGTCGTTGATGCCGACCATTCCCACCTCGAGGCGATCGGCCACGTCCAAGCACCGCTGCAGCGATCCGCCCAGGACGAAGCCGGCCAGCCCGAAGTCGGTGCTGTTGGCGATTCGCACGGCCTCGTCCACGTCGTCGTAGGAGCAGATCGGCGCGATCGGGCCGAAGGGCTCCACGACCATGATCTCGGCATCGAGGGCCACCTTGGTAAGCACGGTCGGCTCGAACCACCAGCCGGCCTCCCGCTCGACCCTGCGGCCTCCGGACTCGACGACGGCGCCCTCGCTCACGACGGAGGCAACGAGCTGCTCCATCGCCTGCAGGCGTCGCTCGTTCTGGAGCGGCCCGATGTCACAGGACGGGTCGTCGCCGGGGCCCATCGCCAGCGCCTCGGTGGCGGCCACGAAGCTGTGCACGAACCGGTCGTGCAGCCCGGCAGGCACCAGGAACCGGCTCGGCGAGATGCACACCTGGCCGGCGTTGCGGAACTTGCCCTGCGCCGACATCTCGCCGGCCCGCTCGGCGTCGGCATCGTCGAGGACGATCACCGGAGAATGGCCGCCCAACTCCAGCGACACGGACTTCAGCTGCTTGGACGCCTGCTCCATAATGCGGCGGCCCAACGGCACCGACCCCGTGAGGGTCACCTTCCGCACCCGCGCGTCGCTGAGGATCATCTCCGAGATCATCGCGGGGTCGCCGACGAGGACGTTCACGACGCCGGACGGGATCCCGGCGGCCTGAGCGGCCCCGGCCAGCCACAGCGCCGCGGTGGGCGCCTCCTCGGCCGGCTTGACGATGATCGTGCAGCCCGCGGCCGCGGCTGCGGCGATCTTGCGGGCCGGCAGCAAGCAGGGGAAGTTTGACGGAGCGAAGGCTCCCACCACGCCGACCGGCTCGCGTTGCACGAGCAGGCGCCGACCTGCGCCCCGGGCCGGGATCACCCTTCCATAGATGCGGCGGGCTTCGTCGGCGCACCAGTCGAACTGGTCGGCTGCGGCCGCGACCTCCCCCTCGGCCTGGGCTAGCGGCTTGCCCTGCTCAGCGGTGACGCAGGCAGCGATGGCTGCAAGATGGTCGCGGATGTAGGTGGCCGCGGTCCGGAGATGCTGCGAGCGCGCCCAGGGGTCGATGTTCCGCCAGTCCCGGAGTGCGCTGGACGCGGCATCGAGAGCCTCGGCGACATCCGCTGGGGTGACGGTGGCGACTGTCGCTGCGGTCGAGCCGTCGGCCGGGTTGACGACCGCCAGGCGCGGACCGCCTCCGCCCCAGGCGCCCGCATAGAACGACGAGTCCGGCGCGGGCGCGGCCGGCCGCGAGTGATGGGCCGCCCCGTCGCTTGGTTCGCTCACAGGCTCGTCCTGTGCCTGAGGGCCTGCGTCTCGGCCACCCAGCTACCCACATTCCAGCGGCCGAAGGCGTCCAGGGATCCCTGGGGGTCGTCGCCGTAGTACACGGGAACATGAACCAACCCGACGCCGCCGTGCTCGAACACTCGGTCGAGGGCATCGATGAGCTGTTCGGCTCCGCCCGCCCCCGACACGGCCAGCACGCCCTCGACCGACGACGCCAGCTGCACGTAGTCCACCGCGGCGTCGTCGAAGGTGGCGTAGGCCTCGCCGTACTGGGCTTCCTGCAAGCCTGAGATCGCTCCCATCCGGCGGTTGTCGAGCACCACCACCGCGCCGCGGGCGCCGTGCACGACGCCGTCCACCAGCGCCTGCGGGTTCATCAGGAACGAGCCGTCGCCGACCACCGACAGCGAGTAGGGCGCGTCTGGGCTGAGCGCGGTAGCCAGCAGGGCCGACGCGCCGAACCCCATGTAGCTGGCGCCGCCGTCGGTGAAGCTCGCGTCGGGCGACTCGTCCCGGCTGACCTGGAAGGCGGTGGCTTGGACATCGCCGGCGTCGAACCAGCGGAAGGCGCCACGGCGAGCCGCCCAGTCCTCGATGATGCGCAGCGCGGCGGCCTGTGACAGCACGGGCTGGTCCCAGCGGGCGTCGCGCAGCGGCACAGGCTCGGTGCGTGCCTTGAGATACAGGTCCCACTCGGCCCGAGCCGACGCGCAGTCCGCGAGCCACGCGGTGGAGTGGTCGCTGGCGGCGGGAAGCTGTTCGAGTTCCTCGCACAGCGCTTCCAGGGTGCGCTCCAGATCGCCGACCAGCGCGGTGGTGTTGGCGTAGTGGGTGGCGGCCGCCGGATCGGCGTTGATGTTCACGACCTGACTGACGTTCGGATATCCGGTGCGGGAGCAGTCCGACTGGCACACGGCGCGCGCTCCCAGCACGACCAGGGTGTCGGCCTGCTCCATGGCGTAGTTTCCCGAGATCGACCCTTTGGACCCGCCAACGCCCATGTTGCGCGGATTGTCGGGACCCAGGGCTCCCACCGAGTTCGGGGACAGCACCGCGACGCCGTCTACGCAGTTGAGGAATCGGTCGAGGAGCGGCCCCAGCGAGCGGGCGCCGGCGCCGGCCTTGACGACCACGCGCTCAGCTGCCCGCAGCACGCGGGCCGCCGACCCGATCCGGTCCGCGCCGGCCGCCCCGAGCCGGATCTTCCCGCCTCGCGGGAGCCGGCGCAGGTTGAAGTCGGGCACGATCTGGGGCTGGGTGTTGAGCGGCAGCAGCAGGAAGAACGGACCGGCCCGGTAGGGATGGTCGACCACGGCGGCTCCCTGCTGGAGTGCGTGGGTTACGGCCTGGGGAGTGTGGAGGCTGTAGCTGCCTCCCATCGTCGATGTCAGCCGCAGCCAACCGGATTGCGCTGCGCCGGGAAGGTCCTGCATGTTGGGGCCCTCGGCCTCGGTGGTGGCGTCGCCGTAGATGTGCCAGACGCCGACGCCGTTGAGGGCGGAGGTCAGCGAGCCGGCGAACGCGTGCAGCGCTCCCGGCCCGATCGATGTCACAACCGCGGCCCGCTCGCCGGTGGCGATGCGCAGCGCGCTGGCTGCGTGGGCTGCCTCGGTCTCGTGGCGGACCGCGGCGAAGCGCACAACACCGGCCGTCTCGTAGATCCTGAGCACTTCGCCCAGAGTGGTGGATCCGTGTCCCAGGATCCCGACATAGATGCGGACGTCCTGCTCGAGCAGTCCGAGAACGACTAGTTCGGCCAGTGTGGTGGTGGCCGTCGGACCGACCGCGCCCGCATCGATGGCGGCTCTCAGCGAGCCGTGGGCCGCGACGGCGGCGGCCCGGGCGCTCTGCTCCTCGGCGGCCGGCATGCATGAGTCCACGAGCGGTGATGCTAGCGCCCGCCCACCCGACGCTATAGCGGGAGCGTCCTGAGTGCGGGCGGTTGTGTGGGTGGGACCGGACGGCGCGGCTCGCGCCTCAGGCGTCTAGCTGGAAGGTGTCGCGTCCAGGGCTCGGGGGGACTCCGGGTCGGTTATCCACTCCGTCCAGGAACCGTCGTACACGGCGACGTCGCCATGGCCTGCGATGGCGTAGGCCAGCGCCGTTCCGCAGGCCCCCACGCCGCCCCGGCAGTAGGCGATGGTCGACTCGGGGATGCAGGCCCCGGCCTCGGCCAGCCGCCGGCGGGCCTCGTCGGGATCAGCCCAGGTGCCGTCGGGGCCGGTGAAGGTGATGCCGGGAGCGACGATGCTGCCCGGGATGGCGCCGCCGTCCTGCTGGCGGGCCCCGGCCATGCGCCCGTCAACGAGACGGGTCGCAGTGCCCACCGCGGCCCGCATCTGTTGGTGGGTCACGTAGAGGTCGGGATTGAAGCGGGGCGTGAAGCGGGCCCGCGGGTAGTGAGGCACGGTGCCGGTGGTAGGACGGCCCTCGGCCTGCCACTTGGTGATGCCGCCGTCGAGCACGGCCACGTCGGTGTGGCCGTAGGTCCGCAGCGCCCACCACAGCCGGGCCGCCACTGTCACGTGCTGGTCGTCGTAGGCCACCACGAGCGTGCCGTCGCCGATGCCCCGTTCGGCCATGGCGTCCGCGAAGCGCTCAGGTCCGGCCAGCATCCACAGGTCGCGGCGGTCCGGGTCGGCCAGCTCGGTGTCCCAACGGGCGTGGACCGCGCCGGGAATGTGGGCCTTGGCATACTCATCGTCACCGTTGCGGGTGTCGAAGGGGCGCAGGTACCAGCGGCAGTCCACCACCCGCACGCCGGGATCGTCGAGGTGATCGGCCAGCCACTGGGTCGATACCAGGGGTCCTTGTTCCATCAGAGGTCCTTCCGATCGTTGCCAATACCTTGCGCCGCGCTGACGACCTCCGGGCGGACCTGTTCGGCCAGGAGGCGTATCCCGGCGTCGCGGTCGGGACCGAACGTGTACCACGCCAGCGGCAGGTCCAGGCCGACCTCCTCGAAGGGTCCAAGCCCCTCGATCACATCGTCGGGGGTTCCGGCCACCGCGAACACGTCCACCAGGCTGTCGCTGAGCACCGCCGCGCCGGCCTGCTCGCCACCGCCGGCCACCGCGGCCCGCACCGCGGCCACCGCCTCGGGATCGGCGCCGGCCTCGTCGACGACCACACCCTCCACCCGGGCCAGGTAGTAGGCGAGAACTTCCTTGACGGCGTTGCGGGCTTCGGCCCGGTCGGGGCCCACGCTGGTGAGGACGTTGGCGCTGAGCAGCAGTTCGTCGACGCTGCGGCCTGCTCGGGCCGCTCCGGCCGCGAGCCGCCGGCGCGCCCATCGGGTGTAGCCCACGCTGGTGATGGCGCCGAGCTGGACACCGTCGGCGAACTCGCCTGAGACCTCCATCATTCGGCGGCTGACCGCCCCCACGTCCACCGGCACCGGCGCGGCAGGCGGCCGGTCCAGGCGCAGCCCCGGCGCCACCGCGAAGGTGCTCGGCTCGAAGTCGAGCTGGTCGCCCGAGGTGAGCAGGCGCACGGCCCGCACCGCCTCGATGGTGTTGGTGAGAGGGCGCCAGCCGGTCGGCGCCATGCCGAAGCGCCTCACCGTCCATTCGGCCGCGCCCAGCCCGTAGCGCACCCGCCCGGGTCCGATGTCGGCCAGCGTGGCGGCCTCGAGTGCGAGCAGGACCGGATGGTGGAACACCGGGTTGGCCACGCCGACACGCACGGTGATGCGCTCGGTGCACTGCAGCGCCGCCGCAGCCACGGCCATCACCGAGTTGAACAGCCTGCTCTCGGGCAGCGACACCTCGTCGAAGCCGAGGCGCTCGGCCGCGGCCACCACGGCTAGCGTGTCGGCGACGGGATCCTCGTTCGACAGCGACAGCCCTAGACCCTGGAATCCGGTCATATTCCTCACGATCGTCACGGCGACAGGAGCGGCGAATGTGGATCTCCACGATTCCATACGACGAGGCCGAGGGCGAGCTCAGGTCCCACTATGACCGTCAGGCCAGGGCGCTGGGCGCGCCGACTGAGATGACCATGGCCGGGTCATTGCATCCGGCGCTGGTGGCGGCCCGCCTCGATCTGTACGCGGCGACGGAGAAGTGCCCGTCGCGTCTCACCCCCCACCAGCGCAACCTGGTCAGCTTCGTGACGTCAGCCATCAACGGCACCGTCCACTGCATGAGCCAGGTGACGATCAAGCTGCGCCAGACCGGTCTCGACGACGAGGCCATCGCCAAACTGGCCGCCGACCCCAACTGCTTCGAGTCCCTGGCCCTGGAACCGGCCGACGCTGCGGTGGTGCGCTACGCGGTGAAGCTCACCCGCTCGCCGGGCTCGATCACCGAGGACGATGTCGAGGCTCTGCGGGCCGCGGGCCTCGACGACCTGGACATAATCGACGTCAACGCCCAGTGCGCTCACCTCAACTACGTCAACCGGGTGGCGATGGGGCTCGGCATTCACTCTGTCGTGGACCCCGACTTCCCCGCCTACTCCGCCATCCCCCAGTCCTAGCTGAGCGTCAGGCGGCCGCGAAAATCTCGGCGCTGGCCCGGATGTGGTCGGCTGCGGTGGCCTCGTCGTTCATGGGCAGCATGAAGATGTCGAAGCAGTCCCGCAGCTCACCGATCCGGGCGGAGATCTCTTCGGGGGTGCCTGCCAAACCGTAGCGGTCCACCAGGGCATCGGGCAGCAGCTTGGCGGCGTCGTCCATCCGGCCGGACAGCATCAGGCGGCGGACCTCCTCGGTGGTGGCGTCATCCAGGCCGTCGGCGGTCCGCACCTCGGCGGGTGCGTCCACGGCCATGTATGAGAAGTGCGGCAGCACCCGCTGCCGCTCGGTGGCGTTGTAAGCCATGTAGGCCGACCAGGCGATCTCGGCCGAGCCCACGGCTCGTATGCGGGTCGCGAAGGCGGGCAACTCCGCCGGCGGCGCGGCCGACAGGATCACGCAGTCGGAGTGCTCGGCCGCCAGCCGCTGCACCCGCGGCCCCCTGCCGGCCACCGCGATCGGCACGGGCTCCCCGGGTCGGAACCAGGGCAGCGACGCCTCCCCCACCGTCTCACCGGCCAGCAGGCGCCGGTTGAGCTCGAACGTCTCCCGCAGCGCGGTGTAGGGGCGCTCGGGATCCATGCCGAGCGGCTTGAGCACCCGGCTGCCGCCCACTCCCAGGCCGTGCATCACCCGTCCCGGGGCGAGTTCGGCCAGGGTGGCGATGGCCGCCGCCGTGGCGACCGGATGGCGGCTGAACGGGTTGGTGATGGCGGGCGCGACCGTCAGGCCGGTGGTCTCGACGATGGCCGTTAGTGCGACGTAGACGTCGCGCTCGGTGCCCTCGTCGGCTACGAAACAGGCCTCGGCCCCGAGCGACTCCCCCAGGCGGGCCAACTCGACCAGGCGCCTCACCGGCTGCGTCGGCTCGAACCAGACTCCCCACCGCATGCTCACGCCACTGCCCCCAGCCTGGACCCGTCCACTGTGCTCACTGCTCCGCGATCATCCTCACCAGCCTGCAGAGCCGTCCCACCATCCCGCCGGTATCTGGCTGCTGTGCTCACTGCTGCTCCTCCCGTTCGGCTCGTCCCTGACGCAGCGACTCGCGTCCCAACGGTATGTACTGCACCGCAGACAGGTAGCTGTAGACCAGCGAGGGCACCGCGCACACCCATCCCGCAACCCGGAAGCCCTCGGCCACCGCGATGTCGGAGGCGCCGGCCAACAGCAGCGGGAAACAGAAGTAGAGACCGAAGGTGGCGCACTTGCCCCACCAGGTCACGTCGATCGGTTTGGCCCCCAGCGACAGCAGCACCAGCCCCACGATGGCCACGATGCCCTCCCGGGCGAGGGTGAGCAACACCAGCCACCAAGGAACCGACCCGTCGAAGCCGACCGCCAGGACGCCGGCCAGCAGCACGGCCCGGTCGGTGATCGGATCGAGCAGCTTGCCGACCTTGCTGACCGAGTTGAATCGCCGGGCCCACCAGCCGTCAACCCAGTCGGTGGCTCCCAGCGCGCCCCACAGCAGGGCCGCGGCCCAGCGGTCCTCCGCGCCGAACAGCAGCCACAGGAACCACGGCAGGCAGGCCAGCCGGGCCGCCGAGATCAGGTTGGGGACTGTGAGGATCCGGTCCTCGCCCGTGCTCCGCGCCGCCATGGCCGTTCAGCCTACGATCAGCCGATGCCCTCAATCTTCACCCGGATCATCGACGGAGAGATTCCCGGCCGCTTCGTGTGGCGAGACGACGTCTGCGTCGCCTTCATGGACGTGCGACCCCTCAACCGTGGCCACGTGCTGGTGGTGCCGAGAGCCGAGGTCGACCACTGGGTGGATCTCGACTCCGAGACGGTGGCTCATCTGATGGCGGTGGCCCATGGCGTGGCTGCGGCCCAGCAGGCCGCGGGGCTTGCACCCGATCGCGTCGGCTTGATAGTCGCCGGGTTCGAGGTCCCCCATGTTCACGTGCATGTGGTGCCCATCTCGACCATGGCCGATCTCGACTTCGCCCAGGCCGACACCAGCCCCGATCCCGACGACCTCGACGCGGTGGCCGAAGCGCTGAGGGAACGCCTGGCCGGGTCGGCCTGACGCCCTTCGGAGGCACCCAAGCTCGAAATTGATGTCAGTAATGGGCCTCCGAGGGCGACATCTGCATCAATTTCGAGTCGGTCAGACTTCGATCGGGTCGACGGGCTCGATGAGGTGCGAGCCGTTGTTGCGGGCGTTGTTCACCTCGGTGGACACGGGGTGCATCCGGATCAGGCCTGAAGGGGCCGGTAACAGCAGGCCGGCCGCAGCCTCGGCGTCGGTGCTGGCCGCATCCAGCCAGAAGTCCCATGCCCCGGGCGGCAGCACTACCGGCATCCGGTCGTGGATCTCCGCCATCGCGTCGTTGGCCTCGCAGGTGATGATGGTGCACGAGTGCAGTTCCAGTGGCTCACCGTCATCGTCGAGGCTGTTGGCGTCGCGCCACCCCTCCCACAGGCCCGCGAACGCGAAGGGCTCTCCGTCGGGACGGCTGATGAACATCGGCTGCTTGCGCTTGGAGCCATCGAGGCGCTGCCACTCGTAGAAGCCGTCGGCGGGGATGATGCAGCGTCGGCGGGAGAAGGGCACCCGGAAGGAGTTCTTGTGGGCGACGGTCTCAGCGCGGGCGTTGATCATCCGGTTGCCGATCTTCGGATCCTTGGCCCAGAACGGCACCAGCCCCCAATGCAGCGTGTCGAGGCTGCGGGCGCCCTCACGCTCCCGCACCGCGTACACGGTCTGGGTCGGGGCCACGTTGTGGTTGGGCGACAGGGTGTGCTCGGCCGGCGGAGCCAGAGCACCGAAGTACTTGGCCAGTTCGTCGGGCGGGGTGGCCGACACGTAGCGACCGCACATGGACGCAGACGCTACTGGGGCACCGGTAGTGCGACCCGGTCCAGGGCGGCGACTGCTTCAGCCACGAGGCGCTCGATCAGTTCGGCGCAGGTCGGCAGGTCGTCGACTACGCCCACGCACTGACCGGTGGGAAGGATCCCGGCATCGACGTCACCGTCGACCATGGTCGCCCGGGTGAGCATGGGGGCGTTGGCCGCCATGGCCATCTGGCTCCAGGTCAGTCCCTGGCTGCGACGCATGGCCAGACCCTCCCGAATCATGGCCGGAACCGACATTCCCGTGAGGCCCCGGAACCGCCAGGCGTTGGCCGCGGCCCGCGCTAGCCGGGTCACGCGGGCCGATTCGAGCGAGTCGACCAGCCGGGTACGGACCACCCGTTGGGGCTTGCCATCGATGCTGCTCGACACCACCGTTCCGGTGACGGGCGTACCCAGGTACACGGCCTTGACCGCGGCGGGAACCTTGGACTCGGCGGTAAGCAGGAACCGGGTGCCCATGGCGACGCCGTCCGCGCCCCAGGCCAGAGCAGCAGCCAAGCCCCGCCCGTCGTGGAAGCCTCCCGCCGCGATCACCGGAACGTTGACCGCGTCGAGCACCTGGGGAAGCAGAAGCGAGGTGGGGATCGAGCCGGTGTGACCGCCGCCCTCGCCGCCCTGGCACAGGATGACGTCCGCGCCGAGCTCTGCCATCTTCTCGGCATGGCGGCGGGCCCCGACGGTGGGCATTACCAGCACCCCACCGTCTCGCAGCCGCCGCACAACCTCACCCGGCGGCGGGCCCGCGAAGCTGGCCACCCGCACTCCGGCGGCCACCAGCCGGTCGGCCCGTGCGGTCAGATCGGCCGCGTCGGGGCGCAGGTTCACACCAAAGGGCCGCTCGGTGCGGGACCGGACCTCTGCGATGGCCGTGTCCATCTCGTCGAGCGTCATGGTGGCCGAAGCCAGGATCCCCAGCCCGCCCGCCTCGGCTGCGCCGGTCACCAGCGAAGGACCGGCTACCCATCCCATGCCGGTCTGCACGATTGGGTAGGGCACGCCGAACAGTTCCGTGGCCCGGGTCTGGAGCCTCCGGTCGACGCTCACGGCTGCACCCTACCGGCCTCCCCCCTTTCGCCCGGAGGCCCCGCACCGCCGTCCCCGGCACCGCGCGGCTCGCCGCCTATCCTGCTGATGCTCCGCAAACGTCCGCATGAAGGGGGTGATCGCGATGGCCCGACGGCTCACAGAGTTCAGCCACGGCGCTGGTTGAGGCTGCAAGATCGCTCCGAGCGATCTAGCGCAAGTTGTGCGCGGCCTCACCCCCGATCCGCCACCGGAGCTCCTCGTCGGCCTGGCCACCGGCGACGACGCGGCCGTGTGGCGCATCGGTCGCGGGCGTGCCCTGGTGCTGACCGCCGACTTCATCACCCCAGTGGTGGACGACGCCCGCACTTGGGGCCGTATCGCGGCCACCAATTCGGTGTCGGACGTGTACGCCATGGGTGGCCGGCCCCTGCTGGCGCTGAACCTCGTGGCCTGGAACTCCGAGGAACTGTCGAACGACCTGCTGACCGAGGTGCTCGCCGGCGGCGAGGACGCAGCCCGAGCCTGCGGCTTCGTTGTGGGCGGGGGTCACACAGTGGACGACCCCGAGCCCAAGTACGGGATGGCCGTCGTGGGCGAGGTCGACCCGTCGCGGATGCTCACGAACTCGCAGCTGCGATCCGGCAACGCGCTAGTGCTGACCAAACCGCTAGGCACCGGCGTGATCACCACCGCCATCAAGCACGGGGAGGCTCGGGCAGAGGTGGTGGACCGAGCTGTCAAGGAGATGATCCGGTCCAACGAGGCCGCAGCTTCCGCGGCGATGCGCCACGGTGCCTCCGCGGCCACCGACGTGACCGGCTTCGGCCTGCTGGGCCATGGCTTGCGCATGGCCCAGGAGTCCGGGGTGGATCTGGAGATCTCGGTCGGAGAGGTTCCTGTGATCGAGGGAGCCGGGGAGCTGGCCGCGTTGGGGATCGTGCCCGGCGGCACGGCCCGGAACCTCGACTGGGTTTCCAAGAGCCTGGACACCGGCGGCGCGAGCGATGTGTGGGTGACGCTGCTCGCCGACG